>Ga0207657_10000160_pt1 | contig 69252 bp, 60 predicted proteins | sample KBSC33metaG_FD_184316 | JGI IMG/M metagenome (GOLD analysis project Ga0207657, IMG submission 184316) | Corn rhizosphere microbial communities from Kellogg Biological Station, Michigan, USA - KBS C3-3 metaG (SPAdes) (version 2) | ecosystem: Host-associated > Plants > Roots > Rhizosphere > Soil ...
TTCTGACCCGCATCGCGTTCTGCGACGACGACGTCGCCTTCACCAGCGCCGGCGCGCCATCCTTCAGGTTGTCGAAGCGCGCGGCGAGCACCGGCGTCCCGTTCGGCAACGCCGTCCTGATCTCGACGCGCGCGTTCGTTTCGTCGCGCCGGCCGGTGATGACGACGCGCCGCGCGAGCTTGCCGTGGTCGATCGTCCACACGTACGATTGCCCGGCCTCGTTGCGCACGGCGGCGAACGGCAGCGTGGGTGCCGGCTCGCTCGCCGCAAGCGCGATGCGCCCGGTTGCGAACATGCCGCTGCGAAGCGCCGCGTCGGGATTGGGCAGGCTCACGTACACGATGATCGCCCGCGTGCCGGGCTCGGTCGACGGGTTGATGCGGTCGATGCGGCCCTCGAAGCGCCGCTCGCCGAAGCCGTCGACGCGCAACTCGACCGGCATGCCGCGCGTGAGCGCCGGCACGTCGATCGCGGGAACCATCGCCTGCACTTCGAGATCCCTGAGGTCGACGATCGTAAGGATGGGCGCCTCGATGGCGACTTTCTCGCCGGTCTGCACGTGCCGCCTGGAGACGATGCCGGTCAACGGCGCCACGACATCCGCATCGGCGAGCGCGTTCTGCGCGAGCTGCACCTGCGCTTCCGCCGATTTGAGGTTGCCGCGCGCGACATTGAACGACGATTCGGTGCCGTCGAAGGCGTTTTGCGAGATGAACCTGTCGTTCAAGAGCCGCAGGTTCATCGCCCGCGTCTTTTCGGCGAGGGCGAGCTGCGCACGCGCGCTTTCGACGGCGCCCTGGCGCTCGACGAGACGCGACTTGAGGTCGGGCGAATCGACGTGGGCGACGACCTGCCCGGCGCGCACGGGCTCGCCCTCGCGCACGGTGAGACCGGCCACGTCGCCGGCGACCTTCGCCTTCACGACGGTCTGCCGGACGGCCTGCAGCGTGCCCGAAACCGGCAGCCAGCGCGCGAGCGGCCGGCTCTCGACATACGCGAGGTCGCCGGAGCCGAATTGCAGCGCCACCGCCGGCCGGTCCGCACCGGCCTTGCCTGCGTCGCGCTTGCCGGCCCGCAGCACGACGGCGCCGCCCAGCCCGGCAGCCAGCGCCAGCGCGACGAGTGATCCGACGATGCGCGTGCGCGTCTTTCCGCTTGTCATTCGTTGCTCCCTCGTGCGCTCGTGGCGCACGTTGCATCCGCAACACCGGCCGCTCGCGCGCATGGCGCGAGACTCGCTTCCGGGCACCCGCGTTGGATGCGCCGCCGCCCGCCGGTGGATTCAGTGAAAGCGTTGGACGATAGATGCCGGCACGCACCACGGCAAGGAGCTTGCGACGAAATGCGTGCCGGATCGACGGAACGGACGTTTCGGGTGCCGTCCAGTCGTCTTCTCGCCTCGATTGACACCCCAATCAGAGGCGAATCATAATGCTCCGTTACCCTTTTTCACTCCTTTTTCCGGAGAACTCCGATGCGTAGTTCACACAGGATCGGCCTCACGATTGTCGCCGCGGCAATCGTTGGCGTCTATGGCTGCAGCAAGGAAGAGCCCAAGCAGGCCGCGGCCCCCAAGACCGAGACGGCCGCCGCACCCGCAGCACCGGCCGAGGAAACGGTCACCGTCACGATCGGCCACGCCGGGCCGCTCACCGGCGGCATAGCGCACCTCGGCAAGGACGACGAGAACGGCGTCCATCTCGCCGTCGACGAAGCGAACGCGAAGAAGATCAAGCTCGGCGGCAAGACGGTCAACTTCGTGATGATGAGCGAGGACGACCAGGCCGATCCGAAGCTCGGCCCGACCATCGCCCAGAAGTTCGCCGATGCGAAGGTCGCGGGTGTCGTCGGTCACCTCAATTCCGGCGTGTCGATCCCCGCGTCCGCCGTGTACAACCAGGCCGGCATCCCGATGATCTCGGGCTCGGCAACCAATCCCAAGCTCACCGAGCAGGGCTTCAAGACGATCTTCCGCACGGTCGCGCGCGACGACCAGCAGGGACCGGCGATCGCCGCGTACATTGCGAACGATCTCAAGCTGAAGAAGGTCGCCATCGCCGACGACGCCACCGCCTACGGCGAGGGTCTGGCGAACGAAGTCGAGAAAACGCTGAAGGCCGCGGGCGTGCAGATCGTCACGCGGGAGAAGACGAATGACAAGGCCACCGATTTCAAGGCCATCCTGACGAAGATCAAGGGCCGCAATCCCGACGCCGTGTTCTACGGCGGCATGGATGCCACCGGCGGTCCGATGCTGAAGCAGGCACGCGAGCTCGGCATCAAGGCGACGTTCGCGTACGGCGATGGTGCCTGCACCGCCGAGATGAACAAGCTCGCCGGCGACAAGGCGGCCGAAGGCATGATCTGCTCGCAGGCCGGCATTCCGACGCAAATGGCGTCGAAGGCGTTCGTCGACGCCTTCAACGCGAAGTACGGCGAGATCAAGCAGTACGCGCCGTACTACTACGACGGTGCCAACCTGCTGATCGCCGCGATGCAGAAGGCCGACTCGCCCGATCCCGCCAAGTACCTGCCCGAGCTGCACAAGATCAGCTACGACGGGGCCACGGGCCACATCGAGTTCGACGACAAGGGCGACCGCAAGGACGCCGAGATCACGATCTTCCAGATGAAGAACGGCAAGGTCGATCCGGTCGCCATCGTCAAGGCCGGCAAGACCACGAAGATCGGCGACACCGCATCGGCCAGCGCTGCGGCGCCGGCCGCGCCCGCGATGGCGCCGGCAATGGCGCCCGCACCGAAGAAGTAACGGGCGGCAACGCAAGGCGAAAACGGCGTCCTCCGGGGCGCCGTTTTCTTGTGCACATTCGCATCCGCGGCGCCGACCGGGAAGGCGACGGACCACGAAGCGGTTGCCGTAACTCCCCCGCTGCACGCACAATCCGCACCGGCCCCGTCGATCGGACCCGCGTCTTGGACATCTTCCTGCAGCAGCTGGTGAACGGCCTGACGCTCGGCAGCGTCTACGCGATCGTCGCGCTGGGCTACACGATGGTGTACGGCATCATCCAGCTCATCAACTTCGCGCACGGCGAAGTCGTGATGATCGGTGCGATGGTGTCGCTCACGGTCATCAACACGCTCGTGGCCGCGAAGACCGGCCTGCCGCCGCTCGTCATCGTCCTCGCGGGCGTCGCCGCCGCGATCCCGGTGTGCATGGTGGTGGGCTACGCACTGGAGCGCGTGGCCTACCGGCCGTTGCGCCGTGCGCCGCGACTCGCTCCCCTCATCACGGCGATCGGGCTGTCGATCATCCTGCAGCACGTCGCGCTGATCATCTGGTCCCGCAACCCGCTGTCGTTCCCGCAGATCGTCGAGGTCGTCTCCTACCACGTCACGAGCAACCCCGACGGCGCGCGGATCACCAACGTGCAGGTGGCGATCATCGGCGTGTCGGTCGCGATGATGGGCGGGCTGCTCGCGCTCATCTACCGCACGAAGCTCGGCATCGCGATGCGCGCGACATCGCAAAGCCAGGAGATCGCCGGGCTGATGGGCATCGACATCAATCAGGTCATCGCGTTGACGTTCGCCATCGGCGCCGGGCTCGCGGCGGTCGCGGGCGTCATGGTCGGCACGTATTACGGGATCGCGACGTACCAGATGGGCTTCCTGCTGGGACTCAAGGCGTTCTCGGCCGCGGTGCTCGGCGGCATCGGCAACATCGGCGGCGCGATGCTCGGCGGGCTGCTGCTCGGGGTGATCGAAGCCCTGGGTGCCGGCTACGTGGGCGATCTCACGAACCTCTGCCAGCTCTCGGGATGGTCGACGGCCATAGCCGAGCGCTGCGCGAGCGACCCGAACCTCACGCTGTTCGGCAGCAACTACCAGGACGTGTTCGCGTTCTTCGTGCTGATCGCGGTGCTCGTGTTCCGCCCGTCGGGACTGCTAGGCGAACGGGTGTCCGATCGTGCCTGAGTCCGGTCCGCGCGAAGTCCCGCCTGCCGCCTTGCGATGCGCGCGCTGATCAACGTCAGGCATCCGGCGGTGGCGAAGATCGCCGTCGTCGCGATCGCCGCAGCACTTGCCGCCGTGCCGTTCGTGCTGGCCGACATCGGCACGGCGTGGGTGCGCATCACGAACCTCGCGATCCTCTACGTGCTGCTGTCGCTCGGGCTCAACATCGTCGTCGGCTTCGCGGGCCTGCTCGACCTCGGCTACATCGCGTTTTACGCGGTCGGCGCGTATACGTACGCGCTGCTCGCGAGCCCGCATTTCGGCTTGCACCTGCCGTTCTGGATCATCCTGCCGATCGGCGCGCTGGTCGCATGTTTCTTCGGCGTGCTGCTCGGCACGCCGACGCTCAAGCTGCGCGGCGACTACCTCGCGATCGTCACGCTCGGCTTCGGCGAGATCATCCGGATCTTCCTCAACAACCTGTCGCTGCCGGTCAACATCACCAACGGCGCGATGGGCATCGCCGGCATCGATCCGTTCCGCTTCGGCACGTTCAGCTTCGCGACGACGCAGTCGATCGGCAGCTTCACGTTCACGGGCCCGATCAAGTACTACTACCTGCTGCTCGTCGTGCTGCTCGTCGTCATCGTCATCAACCTGCGGCTGCAGGATTCGCGGATCGGCCGGGCGTGGGAGGCGATCCGCGAGGACGAGATCGCGGCGCGTGCGATGGGGATCAACACGCGCAACATGAAGCTCCTCGCGTTCGCGATGGGCGCGTCGTTCGGCGGCGTCGCGGGCGGCATGTTCTCGGCGATCCAGGGCTTCATCAGCCCGGAGAGCTTCGTGCTCGTCGAGTCGGTGAACATCCTCGCGATGGTCGTGCTGGGCGGCATGGGCAACATCTTCGGCGTGATCCTCGGGGCGCTGCTGCTGTCGTTCGTGCCCGAAGTGCTGCGCTACACGGTCGGGCCCGTGCAGCGCGCGCTCTTCAACCGCACGCTGATCGACCCCGAAGTCATCCGCATGCTGCTCTTCGGCATCACGCTCGTCGCGATGATGCTGTTCCGGCCGGCGGGCATCCTGCCCTCGGCGCTGCGCAAGCGCGAGCTCGAAGGCACCCGGCGGGGGAACGGGACGTGACGCTGGAACGCAACGCCGTGCCCGCCATGGCCCCCGGCAACGATCTCCTCGTCGCCGACCGCGTGGCGAAGCGTTTCGGCGGCGTGCAGGCGCTGTCGGACGTGAGCTTCACGATCCGCGAGCGCGAGATCTACGGGCTGATCGGCCCGAACGGCGCCGGCAAGACGTCGCTTTTCAACGTGCTGACAGGCATCTATCCCGCCGACGGCGGCATGTTCACCTTCGCGGGCCATCCGCTGATCGGGCTTAAGCCACACGAGGTTGCCGGCTGCGGCATCGCGCGCACCTTCCAGAACATCCGGCTCTTCGCGAACCTTTCCGCGCTCGAGAACGTCATGGTCGGGCGTCACGTGCGCACGCACGCAACGGTGTTCGGTGCCGTCTTTCGCACGGCTCGCACACGTGACGAGGAACGCGCGATCGAGCGGCGCGGCTACGAGCTGCTCGAATACGTCGGCGTCGACCGGCGCGCCAACGACCTCGCAAAGCATCTCGCCTATGGCGACCAGCGGCGCCTCGAGATCGCGCGTGCCCTCGCCACCGATCCGCGCCTGCTCGCGCTCGACGAGCCGGCCGCCGGCATGAATGCAACCGAAACCTCGGGATTGCGCGCGCTGCTCGAGCGCATCCGCGGCGACGGCACGACGATCCTGCTGATCGAGCACGACATGAAGCTCGTGATGAGCCTGTGCGATCGCGTGCTCGTGCTCGACTACGGCCGCAAGATCGCAGAAGGTCCGGCCGCCGAGGTGCAGAAGGACGAGAAGGTGATCGCGGCGTACCTCGGCGGCAACGTCGAGATCGACCTCAAGGCACGGCAGGCATGAGCGTCCGGCGCATGAACGTGGGGGGATCATGAACCCCGCCACGCCGTCCCCTTCCGCCCCCTACGGCGGCGGCGCAGCGGCCGGCCTGGCAAAAGAGGCCGCACGCGAGGGAGCGCGGCATCCGTTGCTGGAGCTCGAGCGCCTTGCGCTGAGCTATGGCGGTATCCAGGCGGTCAAGGGCATCGACATCGTCGTCGGCGACGGCGAGCTCGTCTGTCTGATCGGAGCCAACGGCGCGGGGAAGACGACCACACTGAAGGGCATTTGCGGATTGCTGCCCGTGAAGCGCGGCACGATCCGCTACGCCGGCGAGGACATCACCGGGCGGCCGCCGTACACGCTCGTGCGCCGCGGCCTGTCGCTGGTGCCCGAAGGCCGCGGCATGTTCGGCGCGCTGACGATCGACGAGAACCTCGCCATGGGCGCGTATGCGCGCAGCGACCGCGAGGCGATCCGCGGCGACGTCGAGCGCGTGTTCGCGCTGTTTCCGCGGCTCAAGGAGCGGCGCCGTCAAACGGCGGGCACGCTGTCCGGCGGCGAGCAGCAGATGCTGGCGATCGCACGGGCCATGATGTCGCGGCCGCGCCTGCTGCTGCTCGACGAGCCGTCGATGGGCCTCGCGCCGCTGATGGTGCAGAAGGTGTTCGAAACGATTCTCGCCGTGGCCAGCGAGGGCGTGACGATCCTCCTCGTCGAGCAGAACGCCAAGCTCGCGCTCGACGTGAGCGACCGCGGCTACGTGATGGAGTCGGGCGAGGTTACACTCGCAGGCAGGGCCGCCGATCTGCTGCACGACCCGAAAGTGCGTGCGGCGTACCTCGGCGAAACCGCCTGATCCGATCCTCCATCTCCTGGGCACGACGCATTCCCGGCAACGCCAACCCGGCCCCGACAGGCCCGTCCGAACCGCCGCGACGCAGCATCCGCGCCGTGCCCACGCAGCATGCGCTGCATTGGTATCGCGATGCGATGCGGCTGTGGAAGCGCGGCCCGGCGCGCTTCTGTGCGATCGCGCTGGTCGTGATCGTCGCGAACATCGCGCTCACGCTCGTGCCGGTCGCCGGCATCGTGCTCGCGCAATTGCTGCTGCCGCTGATCGAGTGCGGCCTTTTGTATGCGAGCCTCGCCGCCGATCGCGGCGACCGGCCGCGGCTGCGCCATCTCGTCGCGATCGCCGCAGCGCCACCGCGCGCGCAGGCGGCGATCATCGCCGCGGCACTCATCGTGTTCGCCGCCGAAGCGTTCGTCGCCAATGCCGTCGGCGGATTCAACATGCTGGCGCCGGCGAGCAACGCCGAGTCGATTTCGGGCATGACGCTCGTTGCGACCTACGCGGCGGGTGTCGTCGTTTCGCTGCCGCTGACCTTCGTGCCGTTCGCCGTGCTGTTCGACGGCGCCGGCGTTCGCACGGCATTCGCGGAGAGCGGCGCCGCATTCGTGCGCAACGCGTCGCCATTGCTGCTCTTCGGCGCACTGTCGTTCGTGCTGCTGATGATCGGCCTCGCGACGAGCGGCATCGGGCTGCTGCTCGCGCTGCCCTGGTCCGCTGCGGCGTCGTACGCTGCGTGGAAGGACGTGTTCGGCGTCGCGTAAACGCAGCGCACGATCCCCGCGGTGAAGGTGTCGGCGGCGTCCTACACGAATCTGATCCTTCGTCCGCTGCGAGCTCATAACGGTCAACGCTACGATGGTCGCGAAGTTTTCCATGACGACCCACGTGCGGGGACCGCGCCATGCCCCTGGAACATGCAGTCGGCTCCATCGGAACGGACACACCCGCGCGCAGCGAGCGCCGCCGCGGGGACGATACACGCAGCCGCCTGCTCGATGCCGTCGAAGGGCTGATCGCCGAGCACGGCTTCAAGCCGCTGACACATCGAACGATCGCATCGCGCGCCGAGGCGCACGTCGCGCTGCTCAATTACCACTTCGGCAGCAAGGAACAGCTGATCGAGGAAGCGCTGGCGCGCCGTGCGGGGCAGCTGCTCGCGATGCAGCACGACGCGCTTGCCGCGCTCCGCGAGCGCGGCAACTTCACGGTCGAAGACGTGCTCTGGGCGTACGGCCGGCCGTTCGCGTCGATCGACCAGGACGGCGCGTCGCCGTGGCGCAACTACCTTTGCCTCGTCGCACGGCTCGCCGGGCATGACCCGACCGACGCGATCATGCTGCGTCACTTCGGAAGCGTCTACCGCGAATGCCTGAACGCGCTGCGCCACGCCTTGCCGGGCGTCGACGACGCGTCGCTCGCGGCGGGCTTTCGCAACTGCCGCCTGCTGCTCGAGCACGATGCGCTCGCGCGCTGCAAGGCCGGCACCAATGCACCACCTTACACACCGAGTGCCGAAGCGTTGATGGCCTTCCTTGCCGGCGGCATGCATGCGCTGGCGACACACGCCCGGCAAACGTCGAGCCGGACGGAAGAAACGGCCCACTGAGGCGCACAGGCGCCGGCGTCACTCACGCCCGCGTCAGTCAGTCCGATCGTTCCAGGCGGAAACCGGCGAGCGCCGCGTCGACCGGCGCGCGTTCGATTTCGATGCGTTCCACCCGGCAGGCGCGCGGACCCTCGCGGCAATCGTCGATGAACCGGTCGCAGGCGCGGCTTTCTCCCTGGACATGCGCTTCGACGCTGCCGTCGCGGCGGTTGCGCACCCAGCCGTGCAGTTGCGCCAGCGCTGCCGCGCGCATCGCCCAGTCGCGATAGCCGACGCCCTGCACGCGCCCGGTGATGCGCAACCGCGCGCTTCGGGCCGGCGCCGCATTCCAGCGCGAATAGAGCGCCAGTGCGGCGATCGTCTTCGCATCGGTCACGCGTCCGGCGTCGATCGCCTCTTGCAGTCCGGGCTCGGTGTATTCGACGAGCTCGAGAAATTCACCGGGGTCGAGCCGCGCGCCGACATGCACGAGCCCGCGCGCCGCATAAAGCACGATCGCCTCCGTCGAATACGAAATCACCGGATGGATCGTCCCGAGACGCAGCCATAGCTGCGCCCGAAAGCCCGCCTCCTCGATCAGTTCCCGCACGCCGCTTTCGAGGGCGGATTCGCCCGGATCGAGCTTGCCCGCGGGAAATTCGAGAAAGCTGCGGTTGTGCGGATAGCGGAACTGCCGCTCGACGATCATCCGCCCGTCGTCGTGCACCGGAACGACCAGCACGGCGCCCGGATGCACGATGTATTCGCGCACGGCCTCGCTGCCATCGGGCATCGTTGCGCGGTCGCGCCGCACATCGAGCAGCGTGCCGTCATAGACACGCTCGCCGCCGATGCGCCGCTCGGCGAGCGGATCGTCGGGCGAAGCAGCCGCCGGACGCGGGTCGCTGTTCATGTCAGCCAGTCGCGCACCGGAAGAAAGTCGGTATAGAGCGCGGCTTCAGGCGTGCCGGGTTGCGGCGCCCATTCATAGCGCCAGCGCGCGATCGGCGGCATCGACAGCAGGATGGCTTCGGTGCGCCCGTTCGACTGCAACCCGAACAGCGTACCGCGATCCCAGACGAGGTTGAACTCGACGTAGCGTCCGCGGCGGTAGGCCTGGAAATCGCGCTCGCGCTCGCCGTAGCGCATGTCGCGACGCCGTTGCACGATCGGCACGTACGCGTCGAGGAAATGGTCGCCGACACTCTTCGTCACGGCGAACGCGCGCGCGAAGCCGCCCTCGTTGAAATCGTCGTAGAAGATGCCGCCGATGCCGCGCGCCTCGCCGCGGTGCTTCAGGTGGAAGTACGCGTCGCACGCACGCTTGAACCGCGGATACAGCTCGGCACCGTGCGGGGCGAGCGCGTCGCGGCATACCGAGTGAAAGTGCCGTGCATCCTCGACGAAGCCGTAGGTCGGCGTCAGGTCCATCCCGCCGCCGAACCACCAGAGGGGGGCCGCATCATGCGCATCGTGCGAAACCGCGCAGAAATGCCGGACGTTGAGATGCACGGTCGGCACGTACGGATTGCGCGGATGCAGCACCAGCGACACGCCGAGCGCCTCCCACGGGCGCCCGGCCAGTTGCGGCCGGTGGGCGGTTGCGGATGCCGGCAGCGCGGATCCTGTCACGTGCGAGAACAGGACGCCGGCGCGCTCGAACACTTCGCCGTCTTCGACCGACATCGAAACGCCGCCGCCCCCTTCCGGACGCTGCCACTCGTCGCGGCGAAATGCGTGCTCGCCGCAACCGGTCAGTCCCTCCACGATCGAGGCCTGCAGCCGTGACAGATAGGCGCGCACGGCGGGAATGTCCGGCGTCTCCGCTGCCATCGGTTGCGCGTCCGTCATGCGCTGCCATTGCGCCGCGCCAGCGCGCGATGGCCGATGTCGCGGCGGTATTGCATTCCGTCGAAGCCGATCGACGCGATCGCCGCATACGCCGCGCGCTGCGCCTGGCGCAGCGAATCGCCGAGTGCAGTGACGCCGAGCACCCTTCCGCCGCTCACCGTCACACGGCCTTCGTGTTGCGCCGTCCCGGCGTGGAATATCGTGACGTCGGGATGCGTGTCGCGCGTCACGCGGTCGAGTCCGCCGATCGCGTCACCGCGTCGCGGCGCATCGGGATAGCCCGCGGCAGCGAGCACCACCGTGATCGCCGCCCGCCGATCCCATTCGGCCTCGACGCGATCGAGCGTGCCGTCGAGTGCGTGCTCGACGAGCACGACGAGATCGGAGCGCAAGCGAGCCATGATCGGCTGCGTCTCGGGATCGCCGAGCCGGCAATTGAATTCGAGCACGCGCGGCACGCCGGACGCGTCGATCATCACGCCTGCATACAGGAATCCCGTGTAAGGCAGGCCTTCCGCCGCCATGCCGTGGATCGCCGGCATGATGACGTCGCGCATGATGCGTGCGTGCACGGTGGGCGTCACGACGGGCGCCGGCGAGTAGGCGCCCATGCCGCCGGTGTTCGGGCCCTGGTCGCCGTCGGCGAGCCGCTTGTGGTCCTGGGTCGACGCGAGGGGCAGCGCGTGCAGGCCGTCGGCCATGACGATGAAGCTCGCTTCCTCGCCTTCGAGCACGTCCTCGATCACGATGCGCGCTCCCGCATTGCCCATCGCCGCGCCGGTCAGCATCGCGTCGATCGCCGCATGCGCCTCGCCGGTCGTGCTCGCGACGACGACGCCCTTCCCGCCAGCGAGGCCGTCGGCCTTGACGACGATCGGCGCGCCATGCGCCGAGACATAGGCGTGCGCCGCCGAAGCTTCGGTGAACGTCCGATATGCCGCCGTCGGAATGGCGTGGCGCACCATGAACGCCTTCGCGAAATCCTTGGAGCTTTCGAGTTGCGCAGCGGCGCGTGTCGGCCCGAAGATGCGCAGCCCGGCGCCGCGAAACACGTCGACGATGCCCGCCGCGAGCGGTGCCTCGGGCCCGACGATCGTGAGACCGATCGATTCACGCTGCGCGAACGCGGCGAGCGCCGCGATGCCGTCGAGCGGCACGTTGGCGAGATCGGCGTCCGCTGCGGTGCCGGCGTTGCCGGGTGCGACGTACACCTGCGTCACACGCGGCGACTGCGCGATCTTCCATGCCAGCGCATGCTCGCGGCCGCCGCCGCCGACGATCAGCACTTTCATCGGCGCGATCCGTTCATGCCGCCGCTAATGGCGAAAATGGCGCACCCCTGTGAACACCATCGCGAGGTCCCGCTCGTTCGCCGCCGCGATCACTTCTTCGTCGCGCACGCTTCCGCCCGGCTGGATGACCGCGACGGCGCCGTTGTCGGCAACGACGTCGAGCCCGTCGCGAAACGGGAAGAATGCATCCGACGCCACGACCGAGCCGGCGAGTGAGAGCCCCGCGTTGCCGGCCTTGATGGCTGCGATGCGCGTCGAATCGACGCGGCTCATCTGTCCGGCGCCGATGCCGAGCGTGCGCAGCCCCGCGCAGTAGACGATCGCGTTCGACTTGACGAAACGCGCGACACGCCAGGCGAACAGCAGATCGGCGAGCTGTGCGCCGGTCGGCGCGCGCGCCGTCACGATGCGCAGATCGGCGGCATCGACCGGGTGCTCGTCGCCGCTTTGCACCAGCAAGCCGCCACCGACGCGCTTCAGGTCCCATTCGCCGGCTGCGGCATCGGGCGACGGCAGCGGCAATTCGAGAACACGGACGTTCTTCCTGCGCGCGATCGCGGACAGCGCATCGGGCGTGTAGGCCGGCGCGATCAGCACCTCGACGAACTGCGCGGCAACGGCATCGAGCGTCTGCGCGTCGACGGGCCGGTTGAACGCGATGATGCCGCCGAATGCGGAGTCGGGGTCGGTGGCGAAAGCCGCCCGGTACGCGTCGAGCGGACGCTCCGCGCTCGCGACGCCGCAGGGGTTCGCGTGCTTGACGATCACGCACGTCGGCGCGTCGAAAGAGGTGACGCAGCGCCACGCCGCATCCGCGTCGGCGACGTTGTTGAACGACAGCTCCTTGCCCTGCAACTGGCGATACGACGCCATCGCGGAAGCCGCCGCGCCCGGCTCGCGGTAAAGCGCCGCGCGCTGGTGCGGATTCTCGCCGTAGCGCATCGGCTGGCGCAGCTCGGCCGCGAAGTGGAACGATTGTGCGAACCCGGTGACCTCGCCGCCGGCGTTGCGCGCGCCGACCCAGTTCGCGATGGCACCGTCGTACGCGGCGGTATGCGCGAACGCGCGCTGCATCAGCCGAAAGCGCAGCGGCGTCGACAGCGCGCCGCCGTTCGCGTCGAGGTCGGCGAGCACCGCTTCGTAATCCTGCGCCGCGACGACGACGCCGACGTGCTGCCAGTTCTTCGCCGCGGAGCGAAGCATCGCGGGTCCGCCGATGTCGATGTTTTCGATGGCCTCGTCGAGCGTGCAGCGCGGATCGGCGACCGTTTCGCGAAACGGATAGAGGTTCACGACGACGAGGTCGATCGCCGGGATTGCGTGCTGCGCGAGCGCTTCACGGTGCAAAGGCAGGTCGCGGCGCGCGAGGATGCCGCCGTGGATCTTCGGATGCAGTGTCTTCACCCGACCGTCGAGCATCTCGGGGAAGCCGGTGTAGTCGCCGACCTCGGTCACGTCGATGCGGTGCCCGGCGAGGAGCCGGGCGGTGCCGCCGGTGGACAGCAGCGTCACGCCGCGTGCAACGAGACCGCGAGCGAAGTCGACGATGCCGACCTTGTCGGAGACCGACAGCAACGCCCGCGTCACAGTGCCGGCCATCGGCGGCGCCGTCAGATGAGCTTGTACTTCGCGAGCTTGGCGCGCAGCGTGTTGCGGTTGAGCCCGAGCATCTCCGCGGCCTGCGTCTGGTTGCCGTTCGACCGCTCGAGGATCGACGCGAGAAGCGCGCGCTCGACGTGCGCGATCACCATGTCGTAGATGCAGTGCGGCGGCTCGCCGTCCAGCCGGCGAAAATATTCGTCGAGCGAATGCTCGACGCTGCGGCCGATCTCGTTGCTGCCATTCAGCCGAACGCCCTTCTTCACGCCGCCAGCGCCTCGAGCTCGAACGCCGGCGGGCGCGCCGCGCGCGTTGCGGCCGGACGATCGTTGCGCAGCGCTTCGTCCGCGCGGGGCAGCCGCTCGGTCTCGAGCGCGAGCCGCGCGAAGAAACCGTCGACCGCGCGGCGCTGTGCAACGGTCGATTCGGCGGCGTTCACCTGTGCGCGCAACGCGAGCGCGCCCGGCAACGACGCGCTGTACCAATGCAGGTGCTTGCGCGCGATGCGCACGCCGAGCTCTTCGCCGTAGAACGTGTAGTGATCGTCGAGATGCTCGAGTATCACGCTGCGCGCCTCGGCAACCGACGGTGGCGCGAGCGCGCGTCCCGTTTCGAGGTAATGCGCGATTTCGCGGAATATCCAGGGGCGGCCCTGCGCGGCGCGCCCGATCATCAATGCGTCCACGCCGGTGTACGCGAGCACGTCGCGTGCCTGCCGCGGTGTCACGATGTCGCCGTTCGCAAACACCGGAATGCGCACCGCGCGCTTGACCGCGCGCACGGTATCGAATTCGACCGGTCCCACGAAGAGACACGCGCGCGTCCGTCCGTGCACCGCCAGCGCCGCAATGCCGGCGTCCTGCGCGATGCGCGCGATGGTGATGGCGTTACGCGAATGCGGCGCGGGCCCGGTACGAATCTTGAGCGTGACGGGCACCGTCACCGCATGCACGACAGCGTCGACGATGCGTGCGACCAGCGCTTCATCGGCGAGCAGCGCGGAACCTGCCGCCGCGTTGCAGACTTTCTTCGCCGGGCATCCCATGTTGATGTCGATGATCTGCGCACCGCGATCCACGTTGTAGCGCGCCGCGTCGGCCATCATCGCCGGATCGGCACCCGCAATCTGCACGGCGATCGGTGCGACCTCGCCCGCGTGATCGGTGCGCCGGCGCGATTTGTCGGTTCCCCACAGCTTCGGGTTCGCCGCGACCATCTCCGACACGGCGTAGCCCGCGCCCATGCGCTTGCACAGCATGCGAAAGGGCCGATCGGTGACGCCGGCCATGGGCGCGACGGCAAGATTGTTCGGCAATAGGAGGCCACCGATGTGCACGACGTTCGAGGGGTTCCTTCAGGCGGGCTGAAATTATACCCATACGCATCGACGCGTCGAGTACGAGACGACGAGCGTCGATGGCGACCAAAGAAAACGGCGACGCCCGCGCGTCGCCGTTGAAGTCAAAGCGGGTGTTCGGGTCAGGTCATTCGCCTCGCGCGTTGCCGGGGCCCATGTCACCCGGTTGCGCGTCCGAGCCCGTCCGTGGCGGCGAGGCGGACGCAGCTTCCGGCGTGATCACGAGGATTTCCTCGACCTGATCGGGCGTCAGATAACCCTGGTGCTGCGCGTCGAGCCGGTCCCAGCGATTGCCCATCTGCGCCAGGAATTCCTCGCGCGTGATGCGGCCGTTGTGTTGCGACGCGTAGTCGCTCATCCACGTATTGAAGTTGTCGGAATTGGTGCTGCCGAGACGGTCGCTGCCGCCGATCGACGTCGCGCTCGACCCGCTGCCGTAACGCGCGCCACCCGACGGCGCATTGGCATCGGTCGATGCGTTCGACCTCGGCGACGTCATCGTGCTGCCCTGCGTTGTTCCGCGGTCCACCTGGCCGTTCAGGTCGGACGTCGCATTGTCGCTGGACGTCGCGTTGCCGTTTTGCAGCGCCGCATTGCCGCTGACGTCCGCACTGCCGTTGAGGTCGCCGCCCCGGTTCAGGTCGGCCGCCGCGGTGCCGTTCGTATCGGTCGACGATGACGCGTTGCCGCTCGCGTTGCCTCGAAGACCCGCACCGCCGTTCACGTCGGCATTGCTGTTGAGGTCGGCGGCCGGGTTCGCACCCTGGGCAGACGTCGCGTCGTTGTCGATGGTCGTCGCGGCCGACGAATTGTCGGTGCCCGGCGAGCGATCCATGTCGTTCGCGATGGCCGCGCCGGTCAAGCCCATCGCGGACGCCACCGCGGCGATCTGCATCCATTGCCTTGGTTTCATGCATCTCTCCTTTCGATCCTGGGAAGCCGCCAGGCGAAAGCCCGGCGCGCACGGCGACGCGGAAGGCGTGCCGCATGCCTGCATCGATGCGCAAGCGTGTAAGCCCATTATCGCGAAAGGTCGCCGGCACGGCTGCCGGGCGCATCCGGATAGCGATGTAGGCCGAACGCGACAGCCACCGCCTACATTCGCGTGTACTGCTAGCGCATGCCGTAGAGCATTGCGCGGCCGAACGCACGCTTGGCCATCGGCATCGCATCGAGCAGCATCATGCCGATGCCGCGTGGCAAGCGTAGCCACGGCCAGTCGTTGCCGAACAGGTGAACAAGTCCGTGCGTGAACGCGATGCCTGCGCGTCGGTCGCGCGCGCGGCTCCGCCGATAGCGCGCCTGCATGGGCTCCGAGCCCAGCGCATCGCGTGGCGTATCGACGATCATTCGCGCCAGGTCCCATGCATCGCGCAGGCCGAGATTGAACCCCTGCCCGGCGATAGGATGCAAAGCCTGCGCGGCGTTGCCGATGACCGCGGTGCGGGCGCACGTGATGTCGCGCGCAACTTCGAGCGCGAGCGGGAAGGCACGCCGGCCGCTCGCGGCGGTGAAGCCGCGAACGCGTCGGCCGAAGTGGGCTGCGAGGGACGCGAGGAAGGCGCTCTCGCCGAGGTCCAGCAACTGCGGTACATCGGCCGGACGGCGCGTCCAGACGAGCGCGTAATGGTCGCGTTCCGGCAATAGCGCGATGGGCCCATCGGGCGTGAAGCGCTCGTAGGCGACGCCCCCGTGCGGATGATCGAGCGCAAGGGTGGCCACGATCGCTACCTGGCCATAGTCGTGACGCCGGCGCGCGATGCCGGGTACGGACGAAGCGGCGCCGTCGGCCACCACCGCAAGGCGCGCTTCGAGCGGTTCATCGGCCGACGCCTCGAACTCGAGCCGGGCGGCATCGCTTCCACCGGAGACTCTGCGTACCGCTGCGCCGAAGCGCACGTCGATGCCGGCATCGCGCAACGCGGCGTCGAGCACCTGCGAAAGCGCGCGGTACGACACGACATAGCCAAGTGCCGGCAGCGCCTGTTCCGCCGCCGTCAGCTGCACGGCGCCGAATCCGGGCGCCTGCGAGATGTCGATTGCAAAGATCGGCGTCACCGCACCGGGCGCCGCTGCGAGCGGCGTCCAGATGCGCAGCCGTTCGAATATCAGCCGCGCGCCGTGCGACAGCGCGAGCGTGCGGTCGACGCGGGCCGTTTCGCCGCGCGGCCGCGCATCGACGACGACGACGTCGAGATCGGCGCCGGCAAGTGCGAGCGCAAGCGTTGCTCCGACGGGTCCGGCGCCGGCGACGGCGACGTCATGGATCACTTGCCGACGGCGGCTTCGATTTCGGCGACCGACTTCGGCGCGCCGGCGGTCATGTTGTCGACGCCGTCGGCGGTGACGAGCACGTCATCCTCGATGCGCACGCCGATGTTCCAGAAAGCTTCGGGCACGTTCGCCGCCGGCCGGATGTATGCGCCCGGCTCCACCGTCAGCACCATCCCCGGCACGAGCCGCATCGATTCGCCCCGGACCTGGTAGAGGCCCGCATCGTGGACATCCATGCCGAGCCAGTGTCCGGCGCGGTGCATGTAGAACTGCCTGTAGCTGCCGCTCTCGAGGACCGCATCCAGCGATCCGGTGACGAGGCCGAGATCGATGAAACCCTGGGCGAGCACGCGCTCGGCCACCGCATGGTAATCGTGGAACGATGCGCCGGGCTTCACCGCGTCGATGCAGGCGAGCTGTGCGGCGAGCACGGCCTCGTAGACGGCCTTCTGCGGCCCGCTGAACTTGCCGTTCACCGGGAACGTGCGCGTGATGTCGGACGCGTAGCCCTGGTATTCGCAGCCGGCGTCGATCAGCAGCAAGTCGCCGTCGTTCATCTGCCTGTTGTTGTCGCGGTAGTGCAGCACGCACGCGTTGGGTCCCGACGCGACGATCGAGCTGTAGGCGACCGCCTGCGCGCCTTCACGCAGGAATTCGTGCAGCAGCTCGGCCTCGATCTGGTATTCGAACATCCCCGGACGCGTCGCACCCATCGCGCGGCGGTGCGCCGCGCTCGAAATCGCGCACGCGCGACGCATCAGCGCGACCTCGTGCTCGTCCTTGACGAGCCGCATCGTGTCGAGCGTGGCGCGGACGTCGACGACCTCGTCGGGCGCGGCGACGCCGGTGCGCACGCGATTGCGCACCTCGTTCAGCAGCTCGGTGACCTTGCGATCCCACGGCTCGAACAGCCCGAGCGGCGTGAACAGCGCGGGCCGGTTCGAGGCGATTTCCGGGAGCTTGTCGTGCAGCGCTGCGATCGGATGCGCCTCGTCGAAGCCGAAGATCTCCTTCGCCGCATCGGGACCGTAACGAAAGCCATCCCAGATCTCGCGCTCCTCGTTGCGCTCGCGGCAGAACAGCACGTGACGATCACCCTCGGCGTCGGCGACGAGCGCGATCACGGCTTCGGGTTCGGGGAAGCCCGACAGATAATAGAAATAGCTGTCGTGCCGGAACGGATAGAGCGAATCGCGATTGCGCGGCACTTCGGCGGCCGTCGGCACGAGCGCCACGCCGCCGCCGCTGCGCTCGCGCATCGACTTGAGGACGGCGTCGCGCCGCTTGCGGTAAACGTGATGGGCGTGATTCATCGGGAAAGACCACCAGGGTCGGCGCGCAGGGTCATGCTCCATTATAGGTGCTGCGCGCCGCTGCGCGTTTGAGGAGAGTTGCGTGAACGACAGGAAGAACCCCGAGGCGACCGGCTCGCCTGCCCGGTACGCCAGCTTCGAGCGATTGTCGCTATCGCAATACGGCGCGCGGCTGCGCCGTGGCGACATCGGCGCCGAAGCGACGACCGCGCATCTGCTCGATCGCATCGCGCGCACGAACGGGCGCTTCGACGCATTCACGCACGTCGACGCGCAAGGCGCGCTCGCCGCCGCCCGCGCCGTCGATGCGCATCTTCTCGCGCGCACCGATCTCGGCCCGTTGATGGGCGTGCCGATCGCGCTCAAGGACCTGTACGCAGCGCAAGGCATGCCGATGACCGCGGGCTCGCGCATCGACATCAGCGGCTGCGCCCCGCACGAAGGCACGATCGTGCGCAGGCTGAAGCGCGGCGGCGCCATCATCCTGGGCAAGACGCGGACGACCGAATTTGCGTTCGGCACCTTCAACCCGTCGCATCCGACGCCGCGCAATCCGTGCGACCCGGCCGTGCACCGGATGCCCGGCGGCTCGTCTTCGGGCTCGGCGGTCGCACAGGCTGCCGGGCTTTGCGCTGTCGCATTGGGCAGCGACACCGGCGGCTCGGTACGCCAGCCGGCGGCGCTGTGCGGCGTGGCGGGCTTCAAAGCCACGGCAGGCCGGCTGCCGATCGACGGCGTGTTCCCGTTGTCGCCGACGTTCGACAGTCCCGGCTGGTTCGCGCATCGCGCGGCCGATCTTGCCAGCGTATGGCAGGCCCTGACCGACGAGGCGCCCGCACGCGCACGACCGCTCGATACGCTCGTATTCGGCCGGCCCGACACGCACTTCTTCGACGATCTCGACGCCGACGTCGCCCGCGCCATCGAGGTTGCGGAAGGCTTGCTGCGTGCGGCCGGGGTGAAGATCGTCCCGGTCACGTTGCCCCCGCTGTCCGATCTCGATGCTGCGTTCGGCGGCTTCCTCGCCGCCGAGCTCGTGGCGCACCTCGGCCGCGATCGCGTCAATGCGAATCTCGAGCGGATGGATCCCGTGGCCGCGGCGCGGATTGCGCCGGGACTCACGCTCACTGCGGAGGCGTTCCTGCGGCTGCGCGGTCGCTTCGCAGCGCTCGCGCAGCAGGCGCAGGCGGCCGTGGCCGGCGTCGACGCGCTTTTGTGCCCGACGTGTCCGCGCATCGCGCCGCCGATCGAGCCGTACGCTGCGCCGGAGGCCGCCGCGGCATGGAGCCGCGATGCGCTGCGCCTCACGCGCCCCGGCAACCTGTTCGGTTTCTGCGGCATTTCGCTGCCGGTCGGTCATCTCGCGAATGCGCTCCCCGTCGGCCTGCAACTGCTCGCGCGCGCCGGCGCCGACGCCGAACTGCTCGCGATCGCCGGCGCCGTCGAAGCGGTGGTGGGGCCGCCTGAATCGCCAACGCAATGAGCTTGCGGGACGACAAGCGCGAACTTCGCGAACGTGTCCTCACGGCGCGCGAGGCGCTCGATGAACGTTGGCGCGCGCAGGCGTCGCAGGCCATCGCGGCAGGCCTCACCGGCCTCGACGGGTTCGCGAAGGCCGAGGCGCTCCTGTTGACGCTGCCGTTTCGCAGCGAATGGAACGCGATGCTCGTCGTCGAGCGCGCGCTCGCCGCGGGAAAGATCGTCGCAGTGCCGCGTGTCGAGCCCGCCGAGCGCATGCTTCGCGCCTATCGCATCGCCGACGCCGGGCGCGACATCGAGCCGGGCTACCGCGGCATTCCCGAGCCGCGCGTCGGCTGCCCCGCGATCGCACTCGATCGTATCGACTGGGTGCTCGTTCCCGGCGTCGCATTCGACACGGCGGGCCGGCGGCTCGGCTATGGCGGCGGATACTACGATCGACTGCTGCCGTTCGTTTCGCCGACGGCCGCCCGCGTCGCCGGCGCATTCGACATGCAGATCGTCGACGCCGTGCCCACCGCGGCGCACGACCTCGGCGTCGACGTCGTCGTGACGGAGCAACGCACGCTGTACTGCGGCGACCGCCGCGAATGACGCCGGCGCGTACCGCGCTGACGGCACTCGCGGCGACGCTCGCGATCCAGGTCTACGTGTCGTTCGCGGCCAGCGCGGCCGCGGTACTCGCGCCCGAGATCGCGCACGATTTCGGTGTCGAATCGCGCTGGATCGGCGCCTTCGTCGGCCTCGTCTACGCCGGCGGCATGTTCGCGAGTCTCGCGTCGGGCGGCTTCATCGAGCGCTTCGGCTCGATCCGCGTCTCGCAGGCGTGCGTCGTGCTGTGCGCCTTCGGCGTCGTCGCGATGGCGGTCGCGCCCGCGCACGAGGTCGCGCTGCTCGCACTGAGCGCGCTCGTCATCGGCCTCGGCTATGGACCGATCACGCCGGCGTCGTCGCAGCTGCTGCAGCGAACCGCCTCGCCGGCGCGCATGGCACTCACGTTCTCGATCAAGCAGACCGGTGTTCCGGCGGGCGCCGCCCTGTCCGGTGCGCTGCTGCCGGCGCTGGCGCTGGTGGCCGGATGGCGCAGCGCCTTCGTGATCGCATCGCTCGTCGGCATCGCCATCGTTGCGCTCGCGCAACCGGTGCGCGCCGGGCTCGACGCCGATCGCCGGCGCAGCGGCCGCTTCACGCTCGCGGGCATCTTCGCACCGCTCGCGCTGCTGCGCCAATCGCCGGCGTTGCGCGACCTCGCACTCGTGTCGTTCGCCTATTCGGCAACGCAGGTGTGCCTGACGAGCTTTCTGGTCGTGCACCTGACCGAGACATTGCATTTTTCGCTGGTGCCGGCCGGACTCGCGCTCACGTCGGCCACGACCGGCGGCGTCGCCGGCCGCATCGGCTGGGGCTACGTTGCCGATCGCTGGCTTTCGCCGCGCGTCGTGCTCGCGACGATCGGCGTGCTCGCCGCGGTATTCGGCGCCGCGATGGCGCTGGCAACGCCGGCCTGGCCACCGTTCGCCATCGTCGTGCTCGGCGCGCTGTTCGGCGCAACGGCGATCGGCTGGAACGGCGTGCAACTGTCCGAAGTGGCGCGCCTGGCACCGCCCGGCGCCGCCGGCAAGGTGACGGGCGCGACCGGCTTTGTCACGTTCGCAGGCGTCGTGATCGGGCCGCCTTCGTTCGCGGTGTTGTCGAGCCTGACCGGCAGCTATCGCATCGGCTTCGCGACGTTTGCGGCCGCGAGCCTCTTCGCCGCGGTCGCGCTGGTGCAACGGCGCAACCGCATACAATGAGTCCCTGGAACGAGGCAACGGAGTCGACCATGGACCGCATTCCCGACATCGATCCGCAGGAAACCCGCGAATGGCTGGACGCGCTCGACGGTGTGCTCGCCGCCGAGGGGCCCGACCGCGCGCATTTCCTGATCGAGCAGCTGATCGACAAGGCGCGCCGGTCGGGCGCGTACCTGCCGTTCTCCGCGAACACCGCGTACATCAACACGATTCCGCTCGAGCGCCAGGTGCGCATCCCCGGCGACCAGAAGCTCGAGCATCGGATCCGCTCGTTCACGCGCTGGAACGCGATGGCGATGGTCGTGCGCGCGAACAAGCACACCAATGTCGGCGGACACATCGCGAGCTACGCATCGGCCGCGACGCTCTATGACGTGGGCTTCAACCACTTCTGGCACGGCATGTCCGACAAGCACGCGGGTGACCTCGTGTTCGTGCAGGGTCATTCGTCGCCGGGCATCTATTCGCGCGCCTTCCTGCTCGGCCGGCTCAGCGACGACCAGCTCGACAATTTCCGCCAGGAAGTCGACGCGCACGGGATCTCGTCGTATCCGCATCCGTGGCTGATGCCCGATTTCTGGCAGTTCCCGACCGTGTCGATGGGCCTCGGTCCGCTGATGGCCATCTACCAGGCGCGCTTCATGAAGTACATCCGCGATCGCGGCCTCGCCGATACCGAGGGACGCAAGGTGTGGTGCTTCTGCGGCGACGGCGAGATGGACGAGCCCGAATCGATGGGCGCCATCGGCATGGCCTCGCGCGAGGCGCTCGACAATCTCATCTTCGTGGTCAACTGCAACCTGCAGCGGCTCGACGGTCCGGTGCGCGGCAACGGCAAGATCATCCAGGAGCTCGAGAGCGACTTCCGCGGCGCGGGCTGGAACGTGATCAAGGTGATCTGGGGCTCGCGCTGGGATGCGCTGCTCGCGCGCGACCGGAAGGGCATCCTGATGCGCCGGATGATGGAAGCGGTCGACGGCGAATACCAGACGTTCAAGTCGAAGGACGGCGCGTACGTCCGCGAGTATTTCTTCAACACACCCGAGTTGAAGGAGCTCGTCGCCGACTATTCCGACGACGACATCTGGAACCTGAACCGCGGCGGCCACGACCCGCACAAGGTGTTCGCCGCGTATCACGCCGCGGTCAACCATACCGGGCAGCCGACGGTGATCCTCGCCAAGACGATCAAGGGCTACGGCATGGGCATCGGCGCCGGTGAGGCGCAGAACGTCACGCACCAGCAGAAGAAGATGCACGTCGAGGCGATCCGCCGTTTTCGTGACCGCTTCGCGGTTCCGGTCTCCGACGACAAGCTCGAGGAGGTGCCGTACGTGAAATTCGAGGAAGGCTCGCCGGAGCTCGAATACATGCGTGCCCGACGCATGGAGCTTGGGGGGTATCTGCCCGCGCGCCGACGCAAGGCCGAGCCGCTGGCCGTGCCCGAGCTCGGCGCGTTCGAGCGCTTTCTCAAAAGCACCGACGAACGCGAGATCTCGTCGACGATGGCGTTCGTGCAGATCCTGCAGATGCTGTTGCGCGACAAGAGCCTCGGCAAGCACATCGTGCCGATCGTGCCCGACGAGTCGCGCACGTTCGGCATGGAGGGGATGTTCCGCCAGCTCGCGATCTGGAACCAGCTCGGCCAGCTCTACACGCCCGAGGACAAGGATCAGCTGATGTTCTACAAGGAGGACAAGCATGGCCAGATCCTCCAGGAAGGCATCAACGAGGCCGGTGCGATGTGCGACTGGATGGCCGCGGCGACCAGCTACTCGACGCACGGCGTGCAGATGATCCCGTTCTACATCTTCTACTCGATGTTCGGCTTCCAGCGCGTCGGCGATCTCGCGTGGGCCGCCGGCGACATGCGCTCGCGCGGCTTCCTGCTCGGCGCCACCGCGGGCCGCACGACGCTGAACGGCGAAGGCCTGCAGCACGAGGACGGACAGTCGCAGGTGTACGCGTCGACGATCCCGAACTGCATCTCGTACGACCCGACGTTCTCGTACGAAGTGGCAGTGATCATCCAGGACGGACTGCGGCGCATGTACGCGGAGCAGCAGGACGTGTACTACTACCTCACCGTGATGAACGAGAACTACCGACATCCGGCGATGCCGGAAGGGGCCGCGCCCGCGATCATCAAGGGGATGTACCTGTTTGCGGCCGGTGCGACGAAGACGAAGGCACCGCGCGTGCAGCTGCTCGGCTCGGGGACGATCTTCCGCGAAGTGATCGCTGCGGCCGACCTGCTGCGCAGCGACTGGGGTGTCGAGTCGGACCTGTGGAGCTGCCCGTCGTTCACCGAGCTTGCGCGCGACGGTCGCGACGCCGAGCGGCGCAACCTGCTGAATCCGACGGCGAAGCCGCGCACGGCGCACGTGGCCGATTGCCTTGCCGCCACCACCGGCCCGATCGTCGCCGCGACCGATTACGTGCGCACGTTCGCCGAGCAGATCCGTCCGTGGGTGCCGCGCCGCTACTGCGTGCTGGGCACCGACGGCTTCGGGCGGTCGGACACGCGCGAGAAGCTGCGCAGCTTCTTCGAGGTCGATCGCTTCTACGTCACGGTCGCCGCGCTCAAGGCCCTGGCGGACGACGGTGCGCTGCCGGCGTCGAAGGCGGCGGAGGCCGTGAAGAAATACGGGCTCGATCCGTCGAAGCCGGCACCGTGGACCGTCTAGATCGCACAATCCGCACGACCGGGTGCCACGAAGTCGTGAAATGCGCGTCACGGAACCGCGTCAAGACGTGAATCGGAGGGATGAATGAGCACGATCGACGTCAAGGTTCCCGACATCGGCGACTTCAACGATGTGCCGGTCATCGAAGTGTTCGTGAAGCCCGGCGATCACGTGGGCGTCGACGATTCGCTCGTCACGCTCGAATCGGACAAGGCGACGATGGACGTTCCGTCGCCGGCGGCCGGCAAAGTGGCGAGCATCGCCGTGCAAGTCGGCGACAAGGTCAGCGAAGGATCGCTGGTGCTGACACTCGAAGGCGACGGACAGGCGGGCGCGGCGCAGGCGCCCGCGCCCAGCGGCAAAGCGAGCGCCGCCGGCGCAGCCGAGCGCGTGTCGCATGCGTCGTCGCGCACCGCAACGGCGTCCGCGGCACCGGCGCCGGAGCTCGTTACGCCCGCGCCGCGCGGAGAAAAAGGCCGCGCCGACATGCCGGGCGAAGGCTCGAACTCGACGCCGCCCGCGGGGCCGACCATCGAAGTGCGCGTGCCCGACATCGGCGACTTCAAGGACGTTCCGGTGATCGAGGTGTTCGTCAAGCCCGGCGATATCGTGCAGGCCGAGGATCCGCTGGTGACGCTCGAATCGGACAAGGCGACGATGGAAGTGCCGGCGCCGCTCGGCGGCGTCGTCGAGGGCGTGCGCGTCGGTGTCGGCGACCGGGTCAGCGAAGGCTCGCCGCTCTTGACGCTGAAGACATCGCAAACCGGCGCCGAACCGGCGAGCCGGAGCACGCCACCGAGCTATCCCGACAACGCGGACCGCGCGATCCCGCCCATGGAAATCGCGGCGTCCGGCGCACCGCCGGGAGCGGCCGCGAGCGAAAGCGCGGCCGCGTCGCGCGACGGCGTGTCGCGGCCCGTGCAGCGGCCCGACGTTCAGCAGCAGGCGGGGGCTGCCGCCGAAGCGCAACGGCCGGCCGGAGCGGCCCATGCGTCGCCGTCGGTGCGCAAGTTCGCACGCGAGCTCGGCGTCGACATCGCACGGGTGAGCGGAACGGGCCCGAAGGGAAGGATCGTCCACGAGGACGTGCAGCAGTTCGTGAAAACAGCGCTCGCCCGGACACCGGCCGGACCGGTTGCCGGTGCCGCCGGCGCGGCAGGTGCCGGCGGCCTGTCGGTCCTGCCGTGGCCGCACGTCGATTTCGCGAAATTCGGTCCGGTCGAAAGCAAGCCGCGGTCGCGCATCGGGAAGATCTCGGGCGCCAATCTCGCGCGCAACTGGGTGATGATCCCGCACGTCACGCAGTTCGACGACGCCGATATCACCGATCTCGAGGCACTGCGCGTCGCGCTCAACAAGGAGAACGAGAAGGCGGGCGTCCGGATCACGATGCTCGCCTTCCTGATCAAGGCCGCCGTCGCGTCGTTGAAGCATTTTCCCGATTTCAACGCGTCGCTCGACGCGACTGGCGAAAACCTCGTTCGCAAGCAGTACTTCAACATCGGCTTCGCCGCCGACACGCCGAACGGGCTCGTCGTTCCCGTGGTGAAAGGCGCCGACGCCAAGGGCGTGCTCGCGATCGCGAAGGAAATGTCCGAGCTGTCGGCGAAGGCGCGCGACGGCAAGCTCGGGCCGGCCGACATGCAGGGCGGCTGCTTTTCGATCTCCTCGCTCGGCGGCATCGGCGGCACCGCGTTCACGCCGATCATCAACGCGCCCGAGGTGGCGATCCTCGGCGTGTCGCGCAGTGCGATGAAGCCGGTGTGGGACGGCAAGGCGTTCGTGCCGCGGCTGATGCTGCCGCTGTCGCTGTCGTACGACCATCGCGTGATCGACGGCGCACAGGCGGCGCGGTTCATCACCTATTACTCGAGCCTGCTCGCGGATTTCCGCAGGGCGCTGCTGTGAGACGATGACGCAGGACGAACAGAAGCAGCTCGTTGCGCGCGAGGCGCTGCGCTACGTCGTCGAGGACGCATGGCTCGGCGTCGGGTCGGGCTCGACGGCGAACCTGTTCATCGACGCGCTCGCCGCGAGCCGCCTTCGAATCAAGGGCGCCGTCGCAAGTTCGGTGAAGACGGCCGAGCGGCTGAAGTCGCATCGGATCGACGTCGAGGAACTGAACAACGTCAGCGACATTCCCGTTTACATCGATGGCGCCGACGAGGTCACCGCGAGCGGCGCCATGATCAAGGGTGGCGGGGGTGCGCTCACCCGCGAGAAGATCGTCGCGGCGGTGGCGCGGCAGTTCGTCTGCATCGCCGACGCATCGAAGAAGGTCGACGTGCTCGGCAAGTTTGCCTTGCCTGTCGAAGTGGTTCCCATGGCGCGCAGCTACGTCGCGCGCGAGCTCGTGCGGCTCGGCGGCCATCCCGAATGGCGGATGGGCTTCACGACGGATAACGGCAACGTGATCCTCGATGTGTCGGACCTCGCCATCGGCGATCCGGTCGCGGTCGAGGACCGGATCAACGCGATCGCGGGCGTCGTCACGGTCGGGCTCTTCGCGCGACGCGGCGCCGACGTCATCCTGCTCGGAACCGCGAACGGCGTCGAGACGATACGGCCGCAATGACGAATAGCCGGAATGCATCGATGAACGACCTCGCCGACACGCGCCTCGCACCGATCGCCGACGTTGCCGCTTACATGCGCGAAGTCGGCGAAGCGGCGCGCGCCGCGGCGCGCCTGGTTGCACGCGCCGACACGAACGCGAAGAACATCGCACTGACGCACGCCGCGGGCGCGCTGCGCCGCGATGCGGAGCGGTTGCTGCAGGCGAATGCACGCGACGTCGCCGCCGCGCGCACCGCCGGCAACGACGCCGCGTTCGTCGACCGGTTGACCCTGACGTCGCAGAGCATCGAAGCGATGGCGCGCGGGCTCGACGAGATTGCCGCGCTGGCCGACCCGGTCGGCGAAATTTGCGACCTGCGCTATCGGCCATCGGGCATCCAGGTCGGCATGATGCGGGTGCCGCTCGGCGTCATCGGCATCGTGTACGAATCGCGGCCGAACGTCACCGCGGATGCGGCGGGCCTGTGTCTCAAATCGGGCAACGCAACGATCCTGCGCGGCGGTTCCGAAGCCATCCACAGCAACCGCGCGATCGCCCGATGCATGCACGAGGGGTTGCGCGAGGCCGGCCTGCCGGACGACGCGGTGCAGCTCGTCGACACCACCGATCGCGCGGCCGTCGGCTGCCTGGTTGCCGACGACGTCCACGTCGACGTCATCGTTCCGCGCGGCGGCAAGTCGCTGATCGAGCGCGTCGCCCGCGAAGCGCGCGTCCCCGTGCTGAAGCATCTCGACGGCGTATGCCATGTCTACATCGATGCCGCCGCGAATGTCGAGCAGGCGATCCGCATCGCCGACAACGCGAAGACGCAGCGCTATTCGCCGTGCAACACGATGGAGACGCTGCTGGTGCACGCCGCGGTCGCACCACGCGTGCTGGCGCCGCTGGCCGCCATCTACGAGGCGAAGGGCGTCGAGATGCGCGGCGACGATCGTGCGCGCGCCATGGTCCCGGCGATGAAGGCGGCGACGGAGGACGACTGGTACGCCGAATATCTCGCGCCGATCCTCGCCATCCGCGTCGTCGATTCGCTCGACGCCGCGATCGACCACATCGCGCGCTATGGCTCGCAGCATACCGACGCCATCGTCACCGACGATCACACGAGCGCGATGCGCTTCCTGCGCGAGGTGGACTCGAGCTCGGTGATGGTGAACGCGTCGACGCGCTTCGCCGACGGCTACGAATACGGACTGGGTGCGGAGATCGGCATCTCGACCAGCAAGCTGCACGCCCGTGGACCGGTCGGCCTCGAGGGCCTGACGAGCCGCAAGTGGATCGTGCTCGGCAGCGGGCAGGTCAGGACGTAGATGTCGAGCTCGGTATCGATCGCGATCGGCACGAACACGGCCATCGCGATCTCGAAAGGGATCGGCTGGTTCCTGACCGGCTCGCCGACGCTCTTCGCGGAGACCGTGCATTCGCTTGCCGACGTAGGCAACCAGGTGCTGCTCAAGATCGGCGAAGTGCGCGGACGCGAGGGTCCCGACGACGAGCATCCGTTCGGCCACGGGCAGGAGAAGTATTTCTGGGCGCTCGTGTCGGCGGTCAGCGTCTTCTTCATCGGCTGCGGCATCAATCTCTATCACGGCATCCATGCGCTGCTGAATCCCGCGGCGGGCGGCGCCTTTTCGCCGCTCGTGATCGGACTCCTGCTGCTCGCCCTCGCGCTCGAATCGTGGACGTTCGTCGTCGCGCTGCGCGAGCTTGGCGGCTTCGCGGGCATCGGCGCGAACCGCAACAACACGACCGTGCTTGCCGTGCTGCTCGAAGACGCCGTCGCACTCCTCGGCATCGTGCTGACGCTCATCGTGGCGGGCAGCGGCTACTTCTTCGGCCCGCACCCCGAGTTCGATGCAAGCATCGCGATCGTCGTCGGCCTGCTGCTCGGCGTGATGGCGGTGTTCCTCGCGGCGATCAACCGCCGCATCCTGATCGACACGTCCGACCCGCTGCTCGATCGCGCCGCCGAACGCTGGCTCGGCGAGCGGAAAATACGCGCGCACGTGCACTCGCTGCTGCTCGACGACGACAGCGCCGTGCTGTTCGTGCGCGCCGAGCACGACGTGGCGCAATCGCATGCGATCGGCGAGGCGATGACCAGCGACCTGAAACGAACGCTCGGCAAGACGGCGCAGGCCGTCTACTGGAAGTTTCCCGGCGCCGTGCCAAGCGGTCGGGCCGCGGGCGCCTGACGGCGCAGCACGTCTACTGGAAATTCTCCGGCGCCGCTCGAAGCGGTCAGGCCGCCGCCGGCGCCTGACGGCGCATCCACATCAGCCACAGCACGCCGGCCGCGATGACGCCGAGCGCCGGCAGCGTCGCGCGGTTCATCGTCTCCCATCCGCTCGTCGTGACGAGCGCACCCGAGGCGAGCGACGACAGTCCCATCGTGGCGAAGACGATGAAATCATTGACGCCCTGCACCCGCGCCTTCTCGCTCGGCGCGTACGTTTCGGTGAGCAGCGCGGTGCCGCCGGTGTACATGAAGTTCCAGCCGAGGCCGACGGCGATGAGCGCGGCGACGAAATGCGCAACCGAGTTGCCGTCGAGCGCGATCAGCGTCGCGATCGCCGTCAGCGCGACGCCGCCGAGGATGATCGAGAGGGTGCCGAAGCGGCGGATCAGCGAGCCCGTGAAGAATCCCGGCGCGAACATCGCGACGACGTGCCACTCGATGACGAGCGCCATGGCGCTGAACGGATGTCCGCAGAAGTTCATCGCGATCGGCGTCGCGGTCATCAACAGATTCATCAGGCCGTATCCGAGTGCGCCGGCGAGCACCGCCACGATGAACGCCGGCTGGCGCACGATCACGCGAAGCGGCCGCGCCCTGCCGCTGCGCTCGTCGTGCGATGGCGGCGGCACGTGGACGCGCGACTGGACGACGAGCGCAACCAGCGCGAACAACGCGAGGATCACGAACGAGCCGAGGAACGGCGTCGCGAAGAAATCGCGCGCCACGCGCACCGATTGCGGGCCGACGAGTCCGCCCACGACGCCGCCGGCGAGTACGAGCGAGATCGCTTTCGCGCGGTCGGCGGGTGTCGCCACTTCCGCCGCAGCGAACCGGTATTGCAGGCCCACCGCGTTGTAGACGCCGATGATGCCGGTCGCCACGCAGAAGAGCGCGAAGCTGTGGATCGCGAGTGCCCACGCGCCGATGATGCAGCCGCCGACGTTGATCAGCGCGCCGGCCATGAACCCGGCGCGCCGGCCCGCACGCCCCATCCACAGCGACATCGGCATCGTCGCAAGCGCCGACCCGAGCACGTACGTCGTCACGCCGAACGTGGCGAGCGCCTTCGTTTGCGCGAGCGAATAGCCGATGAGGCCGTTCATCGCGATCAGCCCCGACGAATTGACGAGCAGCAGCGCCTGGCAGCAGGCGAGAAGGAAGATGTCGCGGCGCGAGGTTCGCACGAAGGGGCGCGTGACCTTCGCGGCCGCGCGCACAAAAGGCCGTATGATAAGCGCAGGACCATGCTCGACCCGCTCGCGAACGCCATCCTCGATTTCTGGTTCGTTCCCCGCCCTGGCGAGCGGAATGCAGCCGACGCCTCGCCGACGAGCGGCGGACTCGTCACGCGCGACGTCTGGTTCCGCAAGGACGATGCATTCGACGGCGAAATCCGTGAACGCTTCGGCGTGGCACTCGCGGCCGGCATCGCGGGGGCGTTCGGCGACTGGTGCAGCGAGCCGCGCGGATCCCTTGCGCGCGTCGTGCTGCTCGATCAGTTCACGCGGAACGCCTTTCGCGGCACGCCCGACGCGTTCGCAGGCGACCCCGGTGCGCTCGCCACCGCCGAGGATGCGATCGCGCGCCGCTTCGACCGCGCGCTTGCGCCGCGGGAACGCTGGTTCCTGTACATGCCGTTCGAGCACAGCGAAGCGCTCGCGCAGCAGGACCGCGCGGTGGCGCTGTTCGAGGAGCTCGCAGCGCAGACAGGGCTCGACGAGCCGCTGCCCTGGGCACTGCGCCATCGCGACGTGATCCGCCGCTTCGGTCGCTTCCCCCATCGCAACGACATTCTCGGCCGCGCCTCGACACCCGACGAAGTCGCGTTCCTGAAGGAGCCCGGCTCGCGCTTTTGATGGTGAACGCCATCGACTCGACGCCCGGGCGCCTCGATGCGCCGCTGGCCATGCTCGGCGGCACGTTCGACCCCGTGCATTACGGGCATTTGCGCCTCGCGGACGACGTGCGACGCGCGCTCGCGCTCGCCGAGGTGCGCCTCGTGCCGGCGGCCGATCCGCCGCACCGGCCGCCGCCGGCGGCCGCTCCGCGCGACCGCGTCGCGATGCTCGAGCTCGCCGTACGCGAATTTCCGGGGCTCGTCGTCGATACGCGCGAAATCGCTCGCGCCGGGAAAAGCTATACGGTCGACACGCTCACCGCGCTGCGCGCCGAGCTGCCCCGCACGCCGCTGCTGCTGCTGCTCGGCGCGGACCAGTTTCGCAGCCTGCCGTCATGGCATCGCTGGCGGGCGCTGTTCGACGTTGCGCATGTCGTCGTGATACCGCGTCCGGAAGTCGCGCTCGACGAAGGGCTTCCCGCGCCGATGGCACAGGCGTGGCAGGCCCGCCACATCGACGATCCGCAGGGGTTGCGCTCGCGAATCGCCGGCTCCATCTACGTGCAGCCGGTGTCACCGCAGCCGATTTCGTCGACCGCGATACGCGCGGCCCTCGGCGAGGGTCATCCGGTTGAAATTGCCGGTTTGCTCCCGCCGGCGGTTTTAGCCTATATTCAATCGAACGGACTCTACACACAGCCAACGCATGCGTCTTGACAAGCTGCAAAAGGTCGCCGTCGCGGCCCTCGAGGACATCAAGGCCCGCGACATCGAAGTCATCGATGTCCGTCCGCAAACCTCCCTGTACGACACCATGGTCATCGCCTCGGCCGATTCGAATCGCCAGGTGAAGGCGCTCGCCCATCATGTGCGCGACAAGCTCAAGGAAGCCGGGGCGCCGATCCTCGGCATCGAAGGCGAGGACGGTGGCGAATGGGTGCTCGTCGACGCGGGCGACATCGTCGTCCATGTCATGCAGCCGGCGGTGCGCGCCTACTACAACCTCGAGGAACTGTGGGCGCCGCAGCGGCCGGCCCGGCGCGCTCGCGTCGCATCGGCCGCGTAAACAGCAGCAGATCGGCGACGGCTTTCCAAACGGCAAGGAAAGTCGCCCCTGACCCCCCAGCCCGCCGCCGATGAAGCTGCGCATCGTTGCGCTCGGCCATCGGATGCCCGGCTGGGTGGCCGCCGGCTTCGACGACTATGCACGCCGGCTCCCGCGTGAATTCGCGCTCGACCTCGTCGAGCTCAAGCCCGAGCCGCGCGAGCGCGGACGCACGAGCGCGCAGATCCTGGCCGCCGAGGCGTTGCGCATCGCGCCCGCGTGCGGCGGCTATCAATGCGTCGCCCTCGACGAGCACGGCGAAGCGTGGTCGACGCGCGAATTCGCGTCGCGGCTTGGCCGCTGGCGCGATGCGGGGCGCGATATCGCGTTCGTCATCGGCAGCGCCGACGGCCTTGCGAGCGACGTGAAGTCGCAGGCGACAGCGGTGATGGCGGTGTCCGCGATGACGCTGCCGCACGGTCTGGTCCGGGTGCTCCTCGCCGAGCAGGTCTATCGCGCCGTGAGCATTCTCGCCGGACACCCTTATCATCGCGGCTGACCCAGCGGAGAGCGAAGATGAGCGCACCGGTGCTGTATCTCGCGTCCAGGAGCCCGCGGCGGCAGGCGCTGCTGCGCCAGCTCGACATCGAGTTCGAGCCGCTGCTGCTGCGCGAAGCGCTGGGCCGCGAGCGCGACGTCGTCGAGGAAACGCTCGACGCCGAGCCTGCCCCGCATTACGTCGAGCGCATGGCGCGCACGAAGGCGCAGGTGGGTTGGCAGCGGATGCAGAACCGCAAGCTCGCCGAGCGGCCGGTGCTCGGCGCCGATACCGAGGTCGTGCTCGACGGCGACGTGTTCGGCAAGCCCGCCAATGCCGACGAAGCGACGCGCATGATTCGCCGCCTGTCGGGACGTACGCACCAGGTGCTCACCGCGGTCGCGCTGCGCTTTCGCGACAGGACCGAAGTGGAGGTGTCGATCTCGCGGGTGACGCTGCGGCGTCTCGGTGCCGCCGAAATCGACCGCTATGTGGCCGCCGGCGAGCCGTTCGACAAGGCGGGCGGCTACGCGGTGCAGGGTCTGGCGGCAGCGTTCGTCTCGCGCCTGGAGGGCAGCTACAGCGGCGTCGTCGGTCTGCCGCTCTACGAGACGGCGGCGCTCCTCGCGCGCGCCGGGATGCCGGTGCTATGAGCGCGGGGATCCGATGACGCATGAGATCCTGATCAACGTGACGCCGCAGGAGACGCGGGTCGCGATGCTCGAGCAGGCGGTCGTGCAGGAGCTGCACATCGAGCGGGCGAGCGCGCGCGGGCTCGTCGGCAACATCTGTCTTGGCCGCGTTGCGCGCGTGCTGCCCGGCATGCAGAGCGCGTTCGTCGAGATCGGCCTCGAGCGCGCCGCGTTCCTGCACATCGCCGACATCTGGGAGCATCGCCAGAACGGCCACGGCGAGCATCGCCCGATCGAGCGCATCCTGCACGAGGGTCAGACGCTGCTCGTGCAGGTGATCAAGGATCCGATCGGCACCAAGGGCGCGCGGCTGTCGACGCAGCTCTCGCTGGCCGGACGCCTCCTCGTCTATCTGCCGCAGGATTCGCACATCGGCATCTCGCAGCGCATCGAGGGCGAGCAGGAGCGCGAAAGCCTGCGCGGCAAGCTGCAGACACTGCTGCCCGAGGGCTCGGCAGGCGGCTTCATCATCCGCACGATGGCGGAGGCGGCAAGCGAGCGCGAGCTCGGCACCGACATCGGCTACCTGACGAAGCTGTGGCGCGACCTCAACGAGCGCGCGGCGCTCGTGCCCGCGCCGACCGTGCTCTACCAGGATCTGAGTCTCGCGCAGCGCGTGCTGCGCGACATGTCGACCGAGGAGACGACGCGCGTGATCGTCGATTCGCGCGAGACGTTCCAGAAGATGCAGGCGTTCGCGCGCGAGTACACGCCGGCGCTCGTCGACAGGATCGAGCATTACGCGGGCGAGCGGCCGCTGTTCGACCTGCACGGCGTCGAGGACGAGATCGAGAAGGCGCTCGCACGCCGGGTCGATCTCAAGTCGGGCGGCTACCTGATCATCGACCAGACGGAGGCGATGACCACGATCGACGTCAACACCGGCGGCTTCGTCGGCGGGCGCAGCTTCGACGAGACGATCTTCAAGACGAACCTCGAAGCGTCGCAGGTGATCGCGCGGCAGCTGCGCATGCGCAATCTCGGCGGCATCATCATCATCGACTTCATCGACATGGAGAACGTCGACCATCGCAACGCCGTGCTGGCCGAGCTCGACAAGGCGCTCGAGAAGGACCGCACGCGCCTCACCGTCAACGGCTTCACGCAGCTCGGCCTGGTCGAGATGACGCGCAAGCGCACGCGCGAGTCGCTCGCGCACGTGCTGTGCGAGACCTGCCCGACGTGCGGCGGCCGCGGCGAGTTCAAGACGGCGCAGACGATCTGCTACGAGATCCTGCGCGAGATCCTGCGCGAGGCGAAGCAGTTCAACGCGCGCGAGTTCCGCATCCTCGCATCGCAATCGGTGATCGACATGTTCCTCGACGAGGAGTCGCAGAGCCTTGCGCAGCTCGGGGATTTCATCGGCAAGCCGATCTCGCTGCAGGTCGAGACGCTGTATACGCAGGAGCAGTACGACGTGGTGCTGATCTAGCGGCGCAGGGTTTCGCGCGCATGATCGATTGCCTGCACGGCGCTGCCCGGCTCGCCGAAGACACGCCTCGGAGATGACGGGCATCGAGGCGTTGAAGCGGCTGTGGCAGCACGTGCGCGACGCGCTTGCGCATCGGCTTCGCCGCGTGTCGCCGCGGCTCTTCAAGCCCGGGATCGCGCCGGGACGCTTCGAAACCGGCAGCGCGTCGTCGTGGCGCGGTTACATCACCACCGCGCCCGGTGTCGAGCCCGCCCGTGATTACCTCGTCTACGTGCCTCGCGGCTGGAATCGCCGTGCGCGCGCGCCGCTTCGCGTGCTGTGCCACGGATGCAACCAGACGCCCGAGGACTTCGCAGCGCTGACGCGCATCGCCGCGCACGCCGATCGCGACGGCACGCTCGTCCTGCTCCCGCGGCAATCCCCGTCGGCGAATGCGTGGGGCTGCTGGAACTGGTTCGAGGCGAACACCGAGCGCGGCGCCGGCGAGGCGGCGATCGTCGCGGCACAAATCATCGACGTGCGCCGGCGCTACCGGGCACGCCGCGAGCGCGTCTGGGTCGCCGGCCTGTCTGCCGGCGGTGCGCTTGCCGCCGTGCTGGGGCTGCGGCATCCGCGGCTCGTGCGCGGCATCCTCGTCCATTCGGGGCTCGCGTGCGGTGCGGCGTCGTCACCGGCAAGCGCGCTGTCGGTGATGCGGCGCGGGCCCGACAACGACGTGACACGCGTGGCCGACATCGCACGTGGCGCCGGTCGCATCGATGCGGCGCCGCAGGTGGCGCTTCTCGTCGTGCACGGCGACCGCGACGATGTCGTCGCGCCGGAGAACGCGATCGCGCTCGTCGATCAGTTTCTGCATTTCAACGGCCACCCTCCCGCCGGCGCCGCCGGCTCGCTGCCACCGAGCCATGCGTCGTCGCACGAGGCGGGCGGCACGCACTATCCGGTGCGCACCGACGACTGGACGCGCGACAACCGTGTCGATGTCCGCTTCGTGCAAATCGAAGGGCTCGGTCACGCATGGAGCGGCGGCGATCGCGCGTATGCCTACAGCGATCCGCACGGGCCCGACGCACTCGAGCTCCTGGACCGGTTCATCGCCGACGCAGGTTGACACGATGGGCGCCGTCGCGTCGTTAGTAAGAAACTGCTTACCCGCCGCGGCTTGCGGTGCAGCGTGACACCGCACCGGACTTGGGGCAGCATTGCGGGCGTGCCGCGGCGCGTGCGCTCGCTCGCCGCGCCGGCAAGTAACGCGCTTCTTACTCGACCCGACTGGAGGAGCCATGGGAATGACACGTAACGCTCGCATCGGATGGCGCGGCGCACTCGCCGTCGCCGCCGGCCTCGTCCTCGCCGTACCTGCGCTGGCCGCCGATCCGATCAAGATCGGACTCGTCGCCGCGCTGTCCGGTCCGTCGGCGCAATCGGGCGAGGCGATCACCCAGGGCCTGACGATCGCGATCGACGAGATCAACGCCGCGGGCGGCGTGCTCGGCCGGCCGCTGGCGCTGGTCAAGCGCGACGACGAGTCGAGTCCGCCCAAAGGCGCCACCGCAGCGCGCGAACTCGTCTACGACGAGAAGGTGGCCGCGATCTTCGGCGGCCTCGACACGCCGGTGTCGCTCGCCATCGTGCCCATCGCCAACAAGGAGCACGTGCCGTACATGGGCGTCTGGGCGGCGGGCACGCCGATCACGCGCAACGGCGCCAATCCGAACTACGCGTTCCGCGTCTCGGCCGTCGACGTGATGGTCGACGAAGCGCTGCTCAAGTACGCGCAGAAGAACGGCGCGAAGAAGCCGGGGCTGATCCTCATCAACAACCCATGGGGCGAGTCGAACGAAAAGGGACTGAAGGAGGAAGCGCAGAAGCTCGGCATCACGCTCGCCGGCATCGAGAAGTTCGAGGACCGCGATGTCGACGTCGTGCCGCAGTTGACCCGTCTCAAGAATGCCGGAGCCGATGCGCTGATCCTCGTCGCGAACGCTGCGCCCGGCGCGCAGATGATGAAGGCGCGCGAGCGGATGGGCTGGAAAGTGCCGGTGATCTCGCACTGGGGCGTGTCGGGCGGCCGCTTCCCGGAGCTCGCCGGGCCCACGGCGGGTGACGTCGTGTTCGTGCAGACGTACAGCTTCTTCGGCGACCAGAAGCCCGCGGGCAAGAAGGTGCTCGCCGAGCTCGCGAAGAAATACAACGTCAAGGGCCCCGAGGGCGTGATCTCGCCGGTGGGCCTCGCCGATGCCTACGATGCGATGCATCTGTTGGCAATGGCAATCAAGAAGGCGGGCAGCACCAAGGGCGACGCGGTGCGCGAGGCGCTGCACCAGATCGACGAGTACCCGGGCCTGATCAAGACCTACCGCAAGCCGTTCAGCGCGCAGAACCAGGACGCGCTGGGGCCCGACGACTACATCTTCGTGCGCTACGACGGCACGCGCATCGTTCCCGTGCACTGAAAACGCCTTCCCTCCTGAATGCGAGACCGCCGCGGCGCGCGCCGCGGCGGACTTCGCAGGCAACGCACCGCACGCATGGACCTGTTCGTCGCAGCGCTCATCACGGGCGTGGGGCTCGGCAGCATGTACGGCCTGCTGGCTCTCGGCTTCTACGTCACGTACGCCGTATCGAACACCGTCAATTTCGCGCAGGGCAGCACGATGATGCTCGGCGCCGTGATGGGATTCACGCTCGGCGTGACGCTCGGCTGGCCGTGGATACCCGCGATCCTCGTCGCGCTGCTCGTGTGCGCGGCGTGGGGCGTGGTCGTCGAAGCGATCGGCGTGCGCCCCTTCGCAAGGAAGGGATCCGACCTGTGGCTGATGGCCACGGTCGCGCTGGGCCTGATCCTCGAGAACGTCGTACTGTTCACGTTCGGCAAGGATCCGCGCGGGATGCCGCAGACGAGCCTTACTGCCGAAGCGTTCTCGGCGGGCGGCCTGCGCGTGTCGATCCTCCAGGTCACCATTCCGCTCGTCGGGCTGTTCATCGCGTTCGCGCTGCACGCGCTGACGCGCTACACGCGCATGGGCAAGTCGATGCTCGCGATCGTGCAGAATCCCGACGCGGCGCGGCTGATGGGCATCGACGTGCGTGCCGCGATCGTCGCCGCCTACGCACTGTCGGGGCTCTTCGCCGGCATTGCCGGACTGCTGATCGCACCGCTTTTCACCGTGTCTTCCAGCATGGGCACGCTGTTCGGCATCAAGGCGTTCGCCGTGGCGATCCTCGGCGGCATCGGCAACCCGTGGGGTGTCGTGCTCGCGGGGCTGCTCTACGGCAGCGCCGAATCGCTGATCACCGCCGCATTCGGCTCCACCTACACGCAGATCCTGACGTTCGGCCTCGTGATCGTCGCGCTCGCGCTTCGTCCCGACGGCCTGTTCGGGCACGCGGGCGTCAAGAAGGTATGACGCGCGGGCTTGCAGCGACGATCGCCGGGCTCGCCGTGCTCGCGGCGGCCGCTTCGTACTTCGCCAACGGCTACCAGCAGTACGTGATCGCGATGGTCGCGATCACCGCGATCGTCGGTGTCGGTCTCAACGTGCTGCTCGGTCTCGCGGGCCAGCTCTCGCTCGGCCATGTCGGTTTCTACGCGATCGGTGCGTACACGTGCGCAATCCTGACCGCCCGCTACGGCTGGAGCTTCTGGCTGGTGCTGCCACTCGCCGGCGCCGTCGCCGCAAGCGCCGGCGCACTGCTCGCGGTTCCCGCGCTGCGCGTGCGCGGGCCCTACCTCGCCATGGTGACGATCGCGTTCGGCTTCGTCATCGAGCAGAGCGCGGCCGAAATGAAGGGACTCACCGGCGGCTGGAACGGCATCATGAACATCCCGCGGCCGGCGTTCGCCGGCCTGCCGATGGATGAGTTCGGCATCGGCCTGCTGTCGATCGCGCTGCTCGCCGTGCTGCTCGTCCTGTTCGCGCAGCTGCGCGGCAGCACGTGGGGCCTCGCCATGCGCGCAACCCGCGATGCCGAGGTGGCGAGCCAGTCGATCGGCCTCGACCTCGTCACGATCCGCGCGATGGCGTTCGTGATCTCGGCGTTCCTTGCCGGCATCGCGGGCGCCATCTTCGCGATCCTCGGCAATTTCGTGAGCCCCGAATCGTTCCCCTTCTTCCAGTCGATCACGTTCCTGCTGGTCGTGCTCGTCGGCGGCGCGGGCACCGTGCTGGGGCCGGTCGCCGGCGCGATCGTCGTCGTGCTGCTGCCCGAAGTCCTGTCGTTCCTCGCCGAATACCGGTTGCTGTTCTTCGGCGTGATGCTGCTGCTCGTGCTTTGGCTCGTGCCCGAAGGCATCGTCGGTGCCCTGGACCGCCGAACACGCACGCGGCGGATGCAATCCGCCGAGCCCGACGAGCGTCGTGTCGCGGCCTTTCTTTCCGCGGATGCGACCCCCGCGCATGCGACGGCACGCGGTCTCGCCGTCGATGGTGTCGGCATCGCGTTCGGCGGCACCCAGGCGGTGAAGGACGTGTCGCTTGCCGCGCGCGCCGGGCATGTGACCAGCATCATCGGCCCGAACGGGGCTGGCAAGACGACCTTGCTCAACCTGATCGGCGGGTTCTACCGTCCCGACCAGGGCAGCGTCGCGCTCGACGGCAACCGGCTGCCGCGCGGCATCACCTACCGGATCGCCCGCGCCGGCGTCGCGCGGACGTTCCAGACGACGCAGCTCTTCGCGCGGATGAGCGTGCTCGACAACGTGCTGATCGCGCTGCGCCGCGGCGACCTCGGCGGACTGCCGCGCGCGCTTGCGGGGAGCGCCGGCGACGCCGAAGCACGCGCACTCGCCGGGGCGCTGCTCGCATTCGTCGGTTATCGCGGCGAGATCGAGCGTCCGGCGGGCGAATTGCCGCACGTCGACCGGCGCCTCGTCGAGATCGCGCGCGCGCTTGCGACACGGCCGCGCGTGCTCATGCTCGACGAGCCGGCCGCCGGGCTCGGCGAGGCCGACACGAGGCGCGTCGGCGAGCTGCTGCGGCGCATTGCAGCGATGGGCGTTGCCGTGCTCATCATCGAGCACGACATGAGCCTCGTCATGGGCATCTCCGATCACGTCGTCGTGCTCGATGCCGGCCGACGCATCGTCGCGGGAACGCCCGCCGACGTGCGCGCCAATCGCGACGTCCGCGCCGCTTACCTCGGCGAAGGCGAGCTCGCCATCGCGCGCACCGGGGCACGGCGCGGGGACGGTGCGGTCGTCCTCGCGGTCGACGACGTCGCGGCAGGCTACGGCGCGATTCCGGTGCTTTCCGGAATCCGGCTCGACGTGAAGCGCGGCGAGCTCGTCGCGCTTCTCGGCGCCAACGGTGCGGGCAAGTCGACGCTGATGCGTGCCATCGCCGGCCTGCACCGCCCGGTGAGCGGCCGCGTGCTGCTGCTCGGCCGCGACATCGGCCTCTACGCCGCGCATCGCATCGCGCGGAGCGGCGTAACGCTCGTGCCCGAGGGCCGCCAGGTGTTCGCGGAGCTGTCGGTCACCGACAACGTGCTGATGGGCGCGCTGGCGCTCGGCCGGCGTGCCGCGGCGGGCGAAGTCGAGCGCGTCATCGCGCGCTTTCCGATGCTCGACAAGCTGCGCGACAAGCGCGCAGGGCTATTGTCCGGCGGCGAACAGCAGATGCTCGCCATCGCGCGCGGTCTGGCCGCGCGTCCGCAGATCGTCATGCTCGACGAGCCGTCGCTCGGCCTCGCGCCCGCCATCGTCGAGGGCCTCTACCAGGTGCTCGAGCAGCTGCGCGCCGAGGGCACGACGATCCTGCTCGTCGACCAGATGGCGCGGCTCGCTTTGTCGATCGCCGACCGCGCCTATGTCATCCAGTCGGGACGCGTCGTGCAGCAGGGATCGGCCGACGACGTGCGCAACGACGCCGCGCTCGAGAAGGCGTATCTCGGCTGAAGCCCTGAAGATGCCCGGCGAGGAACTCAGGCTTCGCAATGCGCGCATCGACGGTCGCGACGACGCCGTCGACATTGCGATCGCCGACGGCCGGATCGCGGCGATCGTGCCGGCACAGGACGCGCGGTCCGGCGGACGTTCGATCGACGTCGCGGGCCGCTACGTTTCGCCGGGCTTCGTCGAAACGCACGTGCACCTCGACAAATCGTGCATCGTCGATCGCTGCAGCGCGCGCGAAGGGACGCTCGCCGAGGCGATCCGCGAGGTCGCCGCGGCGAAGGCGGCATTCACCGCACAGGATGTGCATGCGCGGGCGGCGCGCACCCTCGAGCGTGCCATCCTGCAAGGCACCACCCGGATGCGCACGCACGTCGAGGTCGATCCCGGGATCGGCCTGCGCGGGCTCGAAGGCGTCCTCGCGCTCGTCGACGAGTATCGCTTCGCGATCGATCTCGAGATCTGCGTGTTCGCGCAGGAGGGCCTCACCGACAATCCGGGCACCGAGGAGCTGATGGTCGCGGCGCTCGAGCGCGGCGCGCGCGCCGTCGGTGGCGCGCCGTACGTCGATCGCGATCCGCACGGGCAGATCGACCGCGTGTTTGCGCTGGCGCGCGATTTCGACGTGCCGATCGACATGCATCTCGATTTCACGCTCGATGTCGCCCGGATGGACGTCGAGTACGTGTGCGAACAGACGCGCCGCCACCGCTACGGTGGCCGCGTCGCGATCGGGCACGTGAGCACGCTGTCGGCGTTGCCCGCCGATCGCTTCGACGCGATCGCGAAGCGGCTCGCGGACTCGGGCGTTGCCGTCACCGCGCTGCCCGCGACCGATCTCTTCCTGATGGGTCGCGGCGTCGATCACGACGTGCCGCGCGGCATCGCCCCGGTGCATCGGCTCGTCGGCGCCGGCGCGAACGCGTCGCTGTCGACCAACAACGTGCTGAACCCGTTCACGCCCTACGGCGATTGCTCGCTGCTGCGGATGGCGAACCTGTACGCGAACGCGAGCCAGCTCGGCCAGCAAAGCGAGCTCGCGTTGTGCCACGCGATGATCACGAGCCGCGCGGCGCAGATCCTCGGCGTGACCGACCATCGCGTGGCCGCCGGCGCCGCGGCCGACCTCGTCGTCCTCGACTGTGCGAGTGCTTCGGAAGCCGTCGCGCAGATCGCCGCGCCGCTCTTCGTGTTCAAGCGCGGCCGCATGACCGTCAGCCGGGCACCGGCCGTGCTGCACCGGCCCTAGGACGCGAACGGCCGATGCCCGCGACTGCCGCGCACCGCACGGCCGCGAACGTGCGCGAGCCGGCGCCCCGCAAGCGCGATCCGATGCAGACGCGCGATCGCGTACTGCGCGCGGGCATCGCTGAATTCTGCCGGCACGGCTACATCGGCGCGCGCATCGACAAGATCGCGATTCGCGCCGGCTGCAACATGCGGATGATCTACCACTACTTCGGCAGCAAGGAGAAGCTTTACGTCGCGGTGCTCGAGCGCGTGTTCGGCGACCTGCGGCGCGAGGAGAGCCGGCTGCACCTCGAGCACCTCGATCCCGTCACCGGCGTGCTGCGTCTCGTCGAGTTCACGATGGACCATCTCGCACGCCACCCCGAGTTCGTCGCGCTGCTCGGCAACGAGAACCTGCTGCGCGGCAAGTACCTGCGCAAGTCGCACGCGGTTCCGCGCACGTCGGCACCGCTGCTCGAGGCGATCCGCGGGCTGCTGGAGCGCGGGCGGCGCGAGCATGTGTATGCACGCGACATCGACCCGCTGCAGCTCTACGTGAGCATCCTGTCGCTGTGCTACGTGCAGGTGTCGAACCGCTACACGCTGTCGATCACGTTCAATCGCGACATCACCGATCCAGGCTGGCTCGACGCGCGCCGGCGCCACGTGCAGCAGATGGTGCTCGCGTACCTTTGCGCGGCCGACGGCGTGCGCGAAGGCGCCCGCGCCTGAGATAATCGGACTCCACCTGTCGCGAGGATTGCGCCATGCCCGCCACTGCGATGAATCACTTCACCATCCTGACGGACGACGTGGGTCGGACGGTCGAGTTCTATCGCGCGCTGCTCGGCCTCACCGAGGGTCCGCGGCCGCCGCTGCAATTTCCCGGTGCATGGCTCTATGCAGGAGGCAACGCGATCCTGCATGTCGTCGGCGGCCGCGCGGCCGACGAGCTCAAGGCCGGCGTCATCGATCACATGGCGTTCTCGGCGACCGATCTCGCCGATACGCTCGCGCTCCTTGCCGCACGCAACATCGCGCACACCTGCCGCCGGCAGGCGGGCTCGGGAACGTGGCAGGTGTTCTTCCACGATCCGAACGGGGCGCGCGTCGAGCTCGACTTCGCGGCGGACGAGGCGCAGCACGCGGCGGCAGCGCGGCCGGCCTCCAGCGGCGCATGACCGATCGCACGGTTTCGCGGCACGCGGCGCCCCCGGATCTGGTTGCCGACCATCTGATCGTCGGCGCCGCGTCGCTTCGCGCCGGCATCGAATGGGCCGAAAGCCGCCTCGGCGCTCGCGCGCACCCGGGCGGAAAGCACGAAACGATGGGCACGCACAATGCGCTGTTCGGGCTCGGGCCGCGCCTGTTTCTCGAAATCATCGCCGTCGATCCCGACGCCACGCCGCCCGCGCGTCCCCGCTGGTTCGACCTCGACGAGCCGCGGATGCGGGCACGGCTGATCGAATCGCCGGCGCTGATTCACTGGGCAGCGCGTTCGCGCGACATCGAAGCCGATGCAGCACAAAGCGGCGTGGACTTGGGAACGATCACCGCGATGCGCCGCGGCGATTTCGCGTGGCGCCTGACGGTACCCGCCGACGGACACCTGCCCGGGCGCGGCCTCGTGCCTACGCTCATCGAGTGGTCCGATCACCGCCATCCGGCCGATGCGCTGCCCGATGTGGGCATGCGGCTCGTCGCACTCGCCGGCGAGCATCCCGATCCCGCACCGGTGCGCGGGGCACTGACCGCGCTCGGCCTTGGCGACACGCTGAAGGTGACGTACGGGCGCACGCCGCGGCTCGCCGCGATGTTGCGCACGCCGCGCGGCACGATGACGCTTTGACGCATCGATCCACGGCACGCTGAAGATGCCACTCGATCCTGCGCTCGGCGAGCTGATCCGGGCCAAGCTCGCGCACACGGCAGCGCCGCAATGGACGATGCCGATCGCCGAGGTGCGCCGTGCCTTCAGCGCGCTCTGGACGCCCGCGCTCACCGGCGAGCCCGCCGCCGTCGCGCGCATCGAGGACATCACCATTCCCGACGCGGGCAGCGGCCTTCGGGCCCGCGTCTATGCGCCGGCGAGCGCACGGCGCTGTCCGGTAATGCTGTACTTCCACGGCGGTGGGTACGTGAAGGGCGGCATCGAGGAGAGCGACAGCTTCTGCCGCGGCCTCGCCCGCGTCACCGATCACATCGTGCTGTCGGTCGACTACCGCCTGGCACCCGAGCACCCGTTTCCCGCGGCGCTCGACGACGCGTATGCGGCAACCCGATGGGCGGGCGCGAATGTGACGGATCTCGGAGGTGCGGCCGGCCCGGTGGTGGTTTGCGGCGAGAGCGCCGGCGGCAATCTTGCGGCCGTCACCTGCCTTCGCGCGCTCAACGACGCGGATGTCGCCATCCGCTTCCAGGTGCTGCTGCAGCCGGTGGTCGATTTCACGCTTGGCTTTGCGTCGATGGCGCTGCCTGCAAGCGAATGCCTCGTGCCGCGCGACGATCTCGCCTGGTACTACCGGACGTATTACGGCGACGAACGCGACAGGCGCGACCCGCGCGTGTCGCCGCTCTATGCGGACGACCTTTCCGGGTTGCCGCCCGCGCTGATCATTGCCGCCGAATTCGACACGCTGCGCGACGAGGCGGCGGCCTACGCCGAACGACTGTCGGCGGCGGGAGTGCCGGCCCGCTACCGCTGCTATCCGGGCATGGTGCACGGGTTCCTGCAAATGGGCGGCCTCGTGTCGCAGGCGCAGTCCGCGCTGCGCGAGATTGCGCAGGCGCTCGGCTGAGGTGCTACCCGATCAGCCGAGCGCGCCGCGCGCTTCGATCGGCCAGACGCCCTCCACGGTGCCGCTTCGTACGGCGACCAGAAAATCGTAGAGGTTCACTGTCGGGTCGCAGTGGCCGGGTATCAGGAACACCCGCTCGTCACTCCCAAGTGGCGGCGCATCGTCCGCGACGCGCAGCACGCCATGCTCGTCCGACGCCTTCACGTAGTCGACCCCCGCGCGCCCGTGCACGAGCGGCAAGCCCGAATCGAACGAAAACGCCTTGAGCCCGGCGTCGACGATGGCGCGCCCGGGCGCGGGCACGCTGACGACGCTCGCGAGCACGTACAGGCTTTGCTCGAAGCGAAGCTCGCCGGGTGCCGCGATGTTGCGGCCGTAATCGGCATCCATGAACACGTACGATCCGGGCTGCAGCTCGTCGTAGATACCCGAGTCGCGCTCGTGCTGCCATGTGCCGGTGCCCGCGCCGGTGACGAGGTCGCACGCGATGCCGGCGCCGGTGATCATCTCGCGCGTGCGGCGGGCCTCGGCCGCGGCACGCGCGACCGCCGCAGCGCGCGCGGCCGGTTCGCGCAGATGCTGCGCCGCGCCCTGGTACGCCTGCAAGCCGCGGAAGCGCAAGCCGGGCGCGTGCACGATCGCACGGGCGAGCGCCAGCGCCGGCTCGCCGGGGGCGACGCCGCAGCGATGCGCACCGGCGTCGATCTCCACGTAGACGTCGATCACGCAGCGTGCGCGCGACGCGGCCTGCGACAGCGTTGCAACCGCAGGAAGCGCGTCGACGAGAACGCCGATTTGTGCGCGCGCCGCAAGCTCGGCAAGGCGCGCGATCTTCGCCGGCGCAACCACCTCGTTCGTCACCAGGACGTCGGTGATGCCCGCATCGACGAACGCGGCCGCCTCGTCGGTCTTCTGGCAGCAGATGCCGACCGCACCCCGCGCGAGTTGCGCCTTGGCGAGCGTCGAGCACTTGTGGGACTTGGCGTGCGGGCGCAGGCGCAAGCCTTGCGTTGCGTCGGCCATGCGCTCGAGGTTGCGCTCGCAAGGTTCGAGGTCGACGACGAGTGCGGGCGTCTCTATCGCGTCGACGGGATCGCCCGCGCGGGCGGGGCGGCGCTGCATCGAACGTCAGTAGATGAAGATCCAGTATGCCAGCGCCGCGATCAGCGCGTACTTGACCGCGCGAAACATCGTCCGGTTGCGACGCTTCAGCCGCGTCAGGACGTCGCTGCCCTGCCCGAGCAGCGCATAGACCCGATTGGCGGCGCCGATCGGCTCGGCCTCGGTGTTCTGCGTCGCCCCGGCGCGGATGAACGTTCGGCTGACGAACCGGTTCAGCGCCTGCATCAGCCGCGTGCGCAACGGCCGCTCGACATCGCAGAACAGGATGATGCGCGTCGTGTCGGTCTTGTTCTCGGCCGAGTGGATGAACGTCTCGTCGAACAGCAGGTCCTGGCCGTCGCGCCACGAGTACGGCTCGCCGTCGACGAAGATGCGGCACGCATCCGAGTTCGGCGTGACGAGGCCCAGGTGATAGCGCAGCGATCCGGCAAACGGATCGCGATGCCGGTTGAGCTTCGCGCCGGGCGGCAGCAACGCGAACATCGCCGCGTTGACGGTCGGCAGCGACTCGACCAGCGCCACGGTTTTTGGACACGCCGCCTGCGCCGACGGGAGCGGCTCGCCGTACCACTTCACGTAGAAGCGCTTCCAGCCATTCTTGAAGAACGAGTTGAAGCCGAGATCGTTATGCCCGGTGGCCGCGCGGATGTGGCCCTCGTCCATCAGCGACAGCGCCTCGTCGCGGATCGTCGTCCAGTTGTCGCGCAGCACGGCGAGCTCGGGAAGGCTGCGCGGATCGAGGATCGGCTTCGCGGGCACCGCCGAGAACAGGTACATCAGCGTGTTGTACGGCGCCATGATCGTCGAATGATCGGCGAGCTGCTTCGTCAGCTTGTGCCGGACGCGGCCGCGGAAATGGACGAACAGCGCCGACGCCACGAAGACGTACAGCACGATGAACTTGGGCGCGAGGAAGTTGGCGATCACGGGCGATGCGGCGGCGCCGCGCATGGCGCTTTTGCCGCACGCATTGTACGCCGCAGCCTATTTTCCCGGCTCGGGCGTATTGAGCTGCGCGTAGACCAGCCTGCCGATCGAAAGCAGCGCTTCACGGTCGAGCTTGCCTGACAGCGCATACGCGCACTGGTCGTCGATCCAGTAATACACGCCGATGCCATCCGCGACGGCGTAGCGGAACGCGGTTTCGTCGGTGCCGGGCGGCTGCTTGCGCGCCTGCAGCGTGAGTCGTTCCTTCGCCGCGTTCTCGTACATGAAGAGCGCCGTGGGGCGCTCGTTGCCGGCCACGAGCCGGCCGCCGACGAGCGCGTAGCCGACGCTGTTGAGGTCGGGCACGTGCAATTGATAATCGAGCCGTCGGGAAAGCCACGTGACGAGCCGCTTTTCTTCCGGCGCCCACACCTCGACCGGCCGGTTGATGTCGGACGCATAAAGCGCGTGCGTGAACGCAGCCTGCCGCGCGAACGTCGTGGGCGTGCCGGCGAGCTCGAGCTGCGCGTCGCGCACGTACCAGCCGCCGGCGAGCCCGATCAGCAGCGTTGCCGTCGCCACCGCCGACGTCGCGAGCCAGCGCCACGAGCGGCGGCGCTCGCCCGGCATGCGCGCGGCGTCGATCAGCCGCTGCGGCAGCGGCTCGGCCAGCAGCTCGTCGAGCCCGCCGCGCAGCCACGCGTTCTGGCGCTCGATGTCGCTCGCCTTCGCGGCCAGCGCCGGATCGGCGGCGAGCGCCTGCTCGACCACGGCGCTGCGGCCGGACGGCAATTGCCGGTCGGCCCACGCGTGGACGTCGTCGTCGCTGATCGGCCTGGTCATGTGGTTACCTTCGCGCTCCGCGCTTCGGGACCGGTTCGCACTTGGGGCGGCTCGTCGTGCTCATGTGTTGCATGTTCCGCTCATCGGACGATTTTCAAAGGCGTGACCGGGTCGCTCTCCGTCGACATCGATCGGCGCAGCTTGGCGCGTGCGCGCGAAAGCCGCGACATCACGGTACCGACGGGAATCGACAGGATCGTCGCAATCTCCTCGTAGCGCATTTCCTCGACTGCCGCGAGCACCAGCACCTCGCGCTGCTCGGCCGGCAGGCGCGCGAGCTCGCGCAGCACTTCCAGCAGCTCGACATGCGACTGCTGCGTTGCGCGCACCGGAACCTGCCACGCGGCACCCGCCTCGCCATCGCCGTCGAGCGAGACGTTCTGCGCATCGCGCAGCGCCAGCGCCCGCTGGTTCACGAACACGTTGTGCATGATCGTGAAGAGCCACGCGCGAAGATCGGTGCCCGCGGCCCACAGCCGGCGCTTCTCCCAGCCCCGCGCGAGCGTCTCCTGCACGAGATCGTCTGCGCGCACCGCGTCGCCGGTCAGTACCCGTGCATAACGGCGCAGCCGCGGGATCGCGGCAACGAGGTCGGGGTGCGGCAGCGGAGCGTCGGCGCTCATGATGAACGGATCCGTGGAGCGGACCCTGGCAGCCGGCGCAGACGCGCCGTTTGCTGCGTTCAGCATGTTACGCCGACCCGGCGCGACCCGTCACTGCTCGCTACCTGCGGCCCGCCTGCGCCCGATATGCGGCGACGCGCGCGAGAGCCAGCGATGCGGCTGTCGATCGGCGACGTCACCTGCTGCACGGGAATCGGGTCACGGCACCGCCGCAAACAACGGTGCCGCACCCGATATTCCATCGAAGTGTCGGGGATCGGCTACATCAGCAGCAGCGTCGCCAGTCCGAGGAAGATGAAAAAGCCGCCGGAATCGGTGACCGCGGTGATCATCACCGACGAGCCGACGGCCGGATCGCGGCCGAGCTTCACCATCGTCATCGGAATGAGCACGCCCATCAGTGCGGCGAGGAGCAGGTTGAGCGTCATCGCGAGCACCATCACGAGGCCGAGCGAAACCTGGCGGTACAGCATGACCGACACGATTCCCATCACGCCGCCCCAGATGACGCCGTTCAGGAGCGACACCGCGAGCTCCTTGCGGATGAGCTGGCGCGACTGCTCCCGGCTCACCTGGCCGAGTGCCATCGCGCGCACGATCATCGTGATCGTCTGGTTGCCCGAATTGCCGCCGATGCCGGCGACGATCGGCATCAGCGCGGCAAGTGCGACGAGGCGCTGGATCGAGCCTTCGAAGATGCCGATGACGCGCGACGCGATGAACGCGGTGACGAGGTTCACGGCGAGCCACGCCCAGCGGTTCTGGAACGATTTCCATACCGACGCGAACACGTCCTCCTCGCCACGCAGGCCGGCGAAGGCAAGCATCTCCTCCTCGCTGCGCTGCCGCACGAAGTCGAGCACCTCGTCGACGGTGACCCGGCCCACGAGCCGGCCGTTGGTATCGACGACCGGCGCCGACACGAGGTCGTAGCGCTCGAAGGCGCTCGCGGCCGTCTGCGCCGGGTCGTGCTGCAGCAGCCTGACGACCGGCGGTTCCATCACGTCGGCGACGAGCGTCTCGGGTTCGCTGACGATCAGGCGATTGAGCGGCAGCACGCCGAGCAGCCGCTCGTCGCGATCGACGACGAAGAGCTGGTCGGTCTGCGACGGCAGCTCGTCGAAGCGGCGCAGATAGCGCAGCACGACTTCGAGCGTCACATCCGAGCGCACCTGGACGTCGTCGAAGTCCATCCACGCGCCGACCCTGTCCTCGTCGAAGGACATCGCTGCCCGCAAATGCTCGCGCTCCTCGACCGACAGGCTCTGGAAGACATCGTCGATCACCTCCTGCGGCAGGTCGGGCGCGAGCTCGGCGATCTCCTCCGCGTCGAGCACCTCGGTCGCCGCGACGAGCTCGTCGGTGTCCATCGCCGAGATCAGCGATTCGCGTACCGCGTCGGACGCCTCGACGAGGATCTCGCCGTCGCGGTCGGCCTTCACGAGGTTCCAGATGTACAGCCGCTCGTCGAGCGGCAGTGCCTCGAGCACGTACGCGATGTCCGCCGCATGCAGCCGTGCGAGCGTGCGCTCGAGATCGGCCTTGTTCTGGCGCGCGACGGCGCTGTCTTCGATCGCATCGCGCGCCGCTTGCGGCGCGTGCTCGAGCTGGTCGTGGATCAGCCCTTCGACGAGACGGTGCTTGCGCAGCAGCGCCGTGACTTCGGCGAGTGCATCCTGCACGCGCTCGCGGGGCAGCGGGCGGTCGGCCGCCGGGGTGCTGATGCTGTCGGCCATGCGTCGATTGGGCTCGATCGGGGTCAGAGCTGCAATTATTGCGGTGGACTCTACGACATGGCTCGGCGTCCGCGTCGCAACAATTACAGCGCTGACGCCGATTTGCGCTGACCCGATTTACGGCAGGTCGGCAGCGGGCATCCGCGCGAGGATGATGCGGATCTTGCGGTTCAAGCCCGGCGCGCCCGGATTGTGCTCGTAGAAGCGCGGATTGGGTGCCATTGCCGCGAGCCGCGCCGCCTGCTCGGCCGTCAGCCGCGCGGCGGGCTCGCCGAAATAGCGCTCTGCCGCCGCTTCGGCTCCGAACACGCCGCTGCCCCACTCGATCACGTTGAGGTAGAGCTCGAAGATCCGGCGCTTGTCGAGCATCGCCTCGAGCATCAGCGTGATGACCGCCTCCTCGCCCTTGCGCAGCCAGCTGCGCGAGCCCGAAAGGAACAGGTTCTTCGCCAGCTGCTGCGTGATCGTCGATCCCCCGGCGACGATGTGCCCGCGCTTCTCGTTCTTCTCGAGTGCGTAGGCGATTCCGTCCCAGTCGAAGCCTTCGTGGTCGACGAACTTCGCATCCTCCGCGGCAATCATCGCGCGCTTGAGCGGCGTCGAGATGCGCTCGTACGGCACGAACCGGTAGCGAAGCCGCGCACGCGGGTTGCTCGAGCGAAGCGCGTTCATCCGTTCGGTCATGAAAGCGGTTTCGCGCGGCGGATGGTCGCGCCACCACCAGATCATCGTCGCGAAATACGCGTGCAACGCGACGACGGCAAGCACGGCGAGGCCCGCCGCGAGCACGACTGCCCGCGCGAGCGCACCCTTGCGCTTCACCGCGTCACTCGCTCGAGAACTCGTCGCCCCGGGCGAACGTCCACGTCCGCGTGATGCTGAGGATGTCCGTGTCGCGCCGGATGTCGTCGGGGAACGGCGCGTACGGGCCGGCCATCTCGACGATCTTCACCGCGGCGGCGTCGAGGATGCGCTGGCCCGATTTGCGGTTGACCTCGACCTTCTCGACGCTGCCGTCGGCGCGGATGAAAACGGTCAGGATCAGGCTGCCGTACAGCTTCTTCTGGCGTGCTGCGGCCGGATAGTTCGTGTTGCCGACGCGCTCGACCTTCATGCGCCAGTCTTCAACGTAACGCGCGAAACGGTACTCGCGCGCCTGCGAGCCGATGTGCTTGCGCCGCGGAATCTTCTGGTACTCGTCCATGTCGCGCGCAATCTTCGCTTCGAGGCGCACCGCCTCGAGCGTCTTCTGCATGATGTCGTTCGCCGTCGGCGACTCGGTCGGCTCGGGCTCCGACAGCGGCTTCGGCTCGGGCGTCGGGATCGCGGTCGGCGAGCGCAGCTGGGTCAGCATCTCCTGCGTCGTGTTCTCCTGCACTTCCTGGCGCGACGACGCGACGGCGACGTTGCGACGCTGCGTCTCGGCGAGCGCCGGCAGCGGTGTCTTCGCGCGCCGGTTCTGCTCGGTGTTGCCGCCGCCGTCGAGGTTGGCCTGGGCGAGCAGATCGGCCTTGGTCGGCTTCGTCAGCGACTTCGCGTTGACCAGGGCCACCTCGAGCGGCGGATTCGGATCGTGGCTGCGGCCGGAACCCACGGTGAAGTGCAGCGACAGCGCGATTGCATGCAGCACGACGGAGATGCCAATCGCGACGGCGACGGTCGACATACGGCGCGGCGTGGCGAGCGCCTCCGGCGGAATGCGTGCGGGCGGCAGCGCACCCGCCATGGCGAGGTTCGACGTTCGGGCGGGCGGCACTGCATTGGCCGACGCAAGACGGGATTTGCGCGGCGTCGATATCGCAGCGCCATCGGCCGCGGGTTTCGTGCTGCGCAGGGGCAGCGGCGATGGCGCAGCCGGCCGCGGCTCGGCGGCCAGCTCCTGCACAGGCTTCGGCGCTGCGACGCGACGTGACAAGGACGCGATCCGTTCGCGGGACTCTTCGGCCGGCCGATTGTAGCGCGGTCATGCCACTGTCATGGCAAATGCAGGCGTCCGCCGATCGGGTGGAAGCCCCCGCGTGGCGCCGATCCAACGTTTCGGCTGCCTGCGGTCGCGAACGCTTCAGCTGGTGGCGGCCGCTTGAGCCCGTTGCTCGCGGCCGCCTGGGCTTCAGCCGGTTGCTGCCACCTGGGCTTCAGCTGCTCGCTGCCGCCGGGGCTTCAGCGGAGTCGACCGCGGGTGCGTGGTCCGCAACGCCCGCGTACCGGCACTCGAGCGTGCAATCGAACAGGTCGATGCGCCCGATCGCAACGCGGACCGGCGTATCGGCCGGCTGCGCGGGCATGTCGGGCAGGCGCACGACGAGCGGGAGCCGGTCGAAGCGGACCAGCGTGTCGCGGATCACGCGCGCGGCGCATTGCGTGATCTCCTCCTGCAGCAGCCAGCGCAGGCACCAGTAATGCTCCATGCGATCCTGCATCTCGGCGTACTGCGAATACGTCGCCTCGAAATCGGTGAGTGCCGCGAAGAGCTCGGCGTCGTTGTCGGCATACGGCGCGCGCGCGTCACCGACGACTGCAAGCAACTGCCGCTGATTGACGAGATCGCTGTAGCGGCGAAGCGGCGAGCTCGCCCAGAGATAGTGCCCGACGCCGAGGCCCTGATGCTCGCCCGGACGCGTGCTCATCTTGACCTTGCCACCCGCCTGCACACGATAAAGGCCCGGGACGCGCGCAAGGGCGAGCAGGCGTCCCCACGTGTGGTTCACGTGGATCATCAACTCGGCGACGAGCCTGTCGAGCGGATTGCCGCGCGTGCGCGGGGTGATCGACACGCGGCCGCGCTCGCCGGCGCCCTCGGCGTCCCAGTCGACGTCGAAGCTGTAATCGATACGCGCCACGTCGGCCTTGCCGCGCTGGGCGCAAAGGCGCAACGCGAGGCGCCACAGCGCGCGCAGCTCCGCGGTCCATGCGGGCTCGCCGCCGGCGGGCGGAAGCGCGAAGGCGTCCGTGAGTATGTCGTGGCGAAGGTTCGCCGAAATCGGCACGCGCTCGAGCGCGGTGCGATGACGCAGCGGCGTTCCCTCGGCGTCGATCTCGACATACAGCGAGAGCGCCGGCGGCTCGCGCGCTTCGGCGAGCGTGAACTGCGCCACAGCGTCGTCCGGCAACATCGTGACCTTCCGGCCCGGCATGTACACGGTCGACAGGCGCTGCCGGGCGATCGCGTCGAGCGGGGTGCCGCGCGCGATGCCGAGCGCCGGGCACGCGATGTGGATGCCGATTTCATGCCGTGCATCGCCGAGATCGCGCACCGAGAACGCATCGTCGATTTCGATCGTCGATGCGTCGTCGATCGAGAACGCGCGCACGGGCGCGACCGGCAATTCCGGCAGGTCGGGCAGCGAGCCCCACGCGGGGAATTGCGTGCCGCGGGGAAAGGCCTCGACGATGAAGCGGCGGTAGTGAAAATCGTGCGACGACGGCAGCGCGCCGCAGGCATGAAGAAGCCGCACCGCACTCGTGCGCGCCGCTTCGCACGCGAGGTTCAGCGCCTTCCACTCCGGCGCGTTCCTGTCCGGCCGGTATAGCAGCATGTCGAGCTTCGCCGCCAGCTCGGGCGGCAGCCGGTGCGCCTGCAGCTCGGCGACCCAGTGCGCGATGTCGCGCGCCTCGCGCTCCTTGCGCGCCAGCGACGCGAGCGCCGCTTTCAGCGCCTCGGGCGGCGCCTTGCGGAAGCGGCCGCGACCCTTGCGATAGAAATGCGTCGGCGCGCGGGCAAGCGCGAGCGCGACGGCGGCCGTTTCGGCGGGCGCGGGCGCCGCGCCGTAGTATTCGCGGGCGAGCTCCTCGAAGCCGAACTCGTCGTCGGGAACTACTTCCCAGAGGAAATCCGGATCGAGCTCCGCCACGAGCTGTTGCGCGCGCGCCATCGTCTCCGCCGGCGACGGATCGGCGAAGCGCAGCAGCACGTGGGCCGCCTTGATCTTCTGCCGCTTGCCGGAGACCGCCTCGACCTGCACCGATGCGTCGTGGTCGGCGAGGAGCGTGCCGGCCTTCAGCTGGCCGTCATCCTCGAACAGCACATTCATGGGATTCGGAAATCGCGCGGGCGCAAAGCGAGCTGCGACAAGCCGGCCGCGACGTTGACGGGAGACGGAATTATACCGGGTACCATTCAGAGCTTCGGGAGTCAGAGGACAGAGGATCGAAACCATGGAGCGAAGCGTGATGGAATACCGCCGGCTGGGCAAAAGCGGGCTCGAGGTTTCGATCGTCTGCCTCGGCACGATGATGTTCGGCGATCGCACCGGCGCGCGCGAGGCCAACGAGATCGTCGCGCACGCGCTCGGTGCCGGCGTCAACTTCATCGACACGGCCGACGTCTATGCGAACGGCGAATCGGAGACGATCACCGGCGCGGCCATCGGCCCGCAGCGCGAGCGGTGGATCCTCGCGACGAAGGTCGGCAACGTGATGAAGGGAGACGAGAACCGCGCGCCGTTCAGCGGCGGCGCATCACGCCGGTGGATTCTTGCCGCTTGCGACGCGAGCCTGCGGCGTCTTCGCACCGACTACGTCGACATCTACTACCTGCATATCGACGATGCGAACACGCCGCTCGACGAAACCGTCGCGGCGATGGGCACGCTGATCGATTCGGGAAAGATCCGCTATTTCGGCGTGTCGAATTTCCGCGGCTGGCGCATCGCCGAAATCGTGCGCTGCTGCGAGCGCCAGAACGTCGCGCCGCCGATCGTCTGCCAGCCGTACTACAACCTGCTGAACCGCATGCCGGAAGTCGAGGTGCTGGCCGCCTGCGACCACTACGGCATCGGCGTCGCGTCGTATTCGCCGATCGCGCGCGGCGTGCTGACCGGCAAGTATGCCGGCGGCGCCATTCCCGGCGACTCGCGCGCCGCGCGCAGCGACCGGCGCCTGATGCAGACCGAGTTTCGCACCGAGTCGTTCGCGATCGCGCAGCAGCTGGCGGTGCACGCTGCGAAAACCGCGCGCACGCCGGTGCAGTTCGCGCTGGCATGGCTGTGGGCCAACCGCATCGTGACGTCGGTGATCGCCGGACCGCGCACGCTCGACCAGTGGCGCGACTACGTCGCGGCGATCGGCACGCAGTGGAGCGCCGAAGACGAGGCGCTCGTCGACTCGCTGGTGCACCCGGGCCATCCGTCAACACCCGGGTACAGCGATCCGCAGTATCCGATCTACGGGCGGCGCCTCGCGTAACGGCGGACGGCCTGATTTGCAACGCTCAGTCGTTGCCGCGGAAGCGGGAATCCAGCGCCTTTCGCTCGAACCTCGCCACTGGGTCCCCGCCTTCGCGGGGACGACGGCTCGGGGGATCTGGCGAGCCTACTTCTCGAGGCCCTTGATCACGTCGTCGGTGATGTCCACCGCGCGGCCGACGAACAGCGCATCCTGCAGGATCAGGTCGAAATGGTTGTCCTTCGCGTATTGCGTCAGCACCTGGTCGAGCCGAGCCTTCAGCTTGTCGAGCTCCTCGAACTGGCGCGCGCGCAGGTCCTCGGTGAACTGCTGGCGCAGCCGCTGCACGTCGCGCGTGCGCAGGTCCAGCGCGCGCTCGCGATTCGCCGCGTCGCCGGGCGATAGCGTCACGCGGTCCTTCGCGAACTGCGCGGCCGCCGCCTGCACCTCCTGCTCCTTGCGCGTGATGTCGGCGTCGCGCGCCTTGAATTCCTGCTCGATGCGCGCCTGCGCCTCGCGGGCCGGCTTCGACTGGCGCATGATCCGCTCGACGTGCATGACGCCGATCTTGTAGTCGTCGGCGAACGCGGGCACCGACATCAGCGTCATCGCGATGCCGATCGCGAGGAGTCTCATTACCGTCATTGGTTGGCGATCCCGTGCGGCACGTGCCCCGCCGATACGTGCAGCGCCGCCGATTCGACATGCCGCGCCTGGTCGTCGAAGAAGATGTCGGCGCCGAACGCGCGCAGGAACTCGCCCTTGTCGAGCCCGCCGAGGAACAGCGCCTCGTCGATGCGGATGTTCCATGCGCGCAGCGTGCGGATGACGCGCTCGTGCGCCGGCGCGCTGCGTGCCGTCACGAGCGCGGTGCGGATCGGACTGCGGTCCTCGGGAAAATCGGCCTGGATCCGGTGCAGCGCGGCCAGGAATTCCTTGAATGGTCCGCCGGACAGCGGCGTGGCGGCGGCGTCGCGCTCGCTTTGCGCGAATGCGGCGAGCCCGTTCGCCTGGTACACGCGCTCGGCCTCGTCGGAGAACAGCACGGCGTCACCGTCGAATGCGATGCGCAGCTCGTCGGTTTCGTTGCGGAAGACGCTGGGGAAGATCGTCGCCGCCGCGTAGCCGTCCTCCAGCGCACGGCGCACGTCGTCCGTGTCGGCCGACAGGAACAGGTGGGCACCGAACGCGGGCACGTAGCGCGAGGTCGGCTCGCCCTTCGTGAACGCGGCGCGCGTGATGTCGAGGCCGTAATGCTTGATCGCGTTGAACACGCGCAGTCCGGTGTCGGCGCTGTTGCGCGAAAGCAGGATCACTTCGACGTACTGCTTCGACAGCCGGTTGAGGCGCAGCAGCTTCGTGACCAGCGCGAACGCCGGACCCGGATCGAGCAGCTCGTCCTCGTGCTCGATCTGGTAGCGGTGATAGCTCTCCACGCCGAGGTCCGTATAGACGCGGTGGCTCTCGGCGAGGTCGAACAGCGCGCGTGAGCTGATCGCGACGACGAGCTTGCCGGCAAGCGTGGGGGCGCTCATGGTGACGAATACTAGCCGTTGCGGGGCGAACAGAACACCGGGCCCTCGAGCACCCAGCCTGCAGCCTGCATCGCGGCAGCGATCGATGCATCGACAACGTAGCGATGCCGCGTCTCGGTGACGTTCGTTCCCGGCTTCCACAGCCGCAGCACGGGATCGTCGCCGTCCGCGCAGCGGCCATCCTGCGGCAGCAGCGCCCGGAACGTCACGCCCTCCTCGATCCAGTGCGAATCCTTGCGCACCGCGTCGCATTCGTTCGCGTATGCCGTGTAGAAATGCGAGTTCGGGCCGAAACCCGGCGTGCCGAAGAAGCGGCATACCGGGAGGGCGGCCGCATCGGCGGCGTCGGTCGCGAACGCGGCGAACGAGGCCCCGGTGCGCGCCCAATCGGACCCGAGTGCGCCGGCGTCGAGCAGCGCCGCTTCGTTCCGATCGGCCGTCAGGAAGTACTGGCCGTCGCGCACGTTATGGAACTCGATCACCGGAATCGTGGCGGGTGCGCCGCTGCCTTCTCCGGCAAGCGTGATGATCGCGAGTGCCGCGAGCTGCGGCGCGTCGACGACGAGGTTCGCCTGCCGCGGTCCGCTCGCTTGCGGATCGAAGTAGAGGATCAGCGTGCAGCCCGCGCCCGGCGCGATCGCACGGCCGATGCCGCACGCCGACGCGTCGGTGCCGGTCTCGCCGCGAAAATCGTAGGGATCGCTGCCGTTGAGCACGAGCGCACTCGGCACCAGGGGTGCTGCGCCGGCGTTTTGCAGCGTCAGCACGAGCGGCGGCGTTTCGTGGCCGACGGTTGCCGTGCCGAAATTTGCGATGACCGGCGAAAACACGAGCGACGCGGTCCCCGCCTGAGCGTCCACCCCGCGGCCGTAGAACGTCAGCAATTGATCGGGCGTCGACGTCGTGTTGTGGAACCAAAGCGCGCCCGAGGCCTGTCCGGGTACGGTCGGCTCGAAGTAAACGGTGGCCGCGCATTGCACGCCGGGAGCGAGCGCCATCCCGGTCGAGCACGAGGTTTGCGTCCGGTACGCCGCATTCGTGGCCGAATGGCGGCTTACATCGGTGAAGGTGAACGGCGCGTCGCCGCAGTTCGCAACGACCACCGTCGACGACACGCTGCTGCCGACCGGTTGCTGTCCGAAGGACAGCGTGTCGGCGCTCATGCAGATGCGCGATGCGCCGTACGCGGTTGCGGCGAGGCCGCAACCGGCGAAGACGCCGATCAGGCAGGCAAGGAGGCGAAGGCGGCGCATGGCAGCGGACAGCGGCACGGGGCGCACAACGCGCTCTTGCGCCGCGCGCGGATTATTGCAGCTCCGGCGCGCCGAGGATGCCGGCGACTATGCAGCGCGCTTGAGGTCGCGCTCGAGCTCGCGGAACACCGTGTGGATTTCACCGACCGCCCAGGCGAGATCGTCACGCGCGATGTTGAGCGGCGGGGCGATGCGAACGACGGTGCCGTGCGTGTCCTTCGACAGGATGCCGCGCGCAAGCAGCCGGTCGACGACCGGACGCGCGCTCGTGTAACGGGCATCGACCTCGATGCCGACGAAAAGTCCGCGGCCACGCACGTCGGACACGATGTGGCTGCGCAGATCCTGCAACTCCGACAGAAGCCAGGCGCCGAGCTCGGCCGAGCGCTCGACCAGCTTCTCGTCGGACAGCACGTCGAGGGCGGCCATCGCAACGGCGGACGCCAGCGGGTTGCCGCCGAACGTGCTGCCGTGGTCGCCAGGATGGAACACCTGCATGACGTCGTTCGTCGCGACGAACGCGGAGACGGGCAGCAGCCCGCCGCCCAGCGCCTTGCCGAGAATGACGCCGTCGGGCTTCACACCGTCGTGCTCCGAGGCGAGGAAGCGTCCGGTGCGTCCGAGGCCGGTCTGGATCTCGTCGCAGATCAGCAGGACATGATGATCGCGGCAGATCTGCCGGCAGCGCGCGAGATACCCCGGCGCGGGCACGATGATGCCGCCCTCGCCCTGGATGGGCTCGACGAGGAACGCCGCGGTGCGCGGCGTGATCGCACGCGCGAGCGCATCGGCATCGCCGTAGGGGATCGTCGACAAGCCGGGGGGGAACGGGCCGAAGCCGTCGCGGTACTGCGGCTCGGTCGACAGGCCGATCGCCGCGATGGTTCGGCCGTGAAAGTTGCCGTCGCAACCGATGATTTCGGCGCGGCCTTCGGCGATGCCCTTGATCTTGCTGCCCCACTTGCGTGCCGCCTTGATCGCCGTTTCGACCGCCTCGGCACCGCCGTTCGCGGGCAGCGCCCGGTCCAGTCCGGTGAGCAGCGCGAGCCGCTCGAGCAGCCCCGGCAGCTCGTCGTTGTAGTAGGCGCGCGACGTGACGCCGAGCTGTTGCGCCTGCGCGATCAGCGCGGCGAGGATACGCGGATGAGCGTGCCCGAAGCTGACCGCCGAGTACGCGCTCATCAGGTCGAGGTAGCGGTGACCGTCGACGTCGGCGAGCCAGCTTCCTTCGCCGCGCGCGAGCACGACGGGCAGCGGATCGTAATTGCGTGCGCCGAACGCCTTTTCGCGGCCGATCAGGTCGAGTGCCGCATCGGACAACGGCTGCGACACCGGGTCGCGGCCGACGCGGGCCGACGGCGGGCGGCGCGGCACATCGGAGTACGCAGCACGAAGATCGTCGCTTGGGTGAGTCGCCATCGCACGCTCCTGTCGAGCAAACCGACCGCACAACGGGCCGGTCAGGCGGAGTTCGTGCGCGGGCAGCGGGTAGCGCCGCGGCTTGTGGCCGCGGCGCAGCGGACATCAAGCATAACGCGCGCCTGCACTTCCCGGCTAGTCGCGGCGCATAAAGCCCCAAGTGCCTGCGACGCCGCAAAAGCGCAGGATTCCCGGGATGTGCGTCTCGAAGCCGCTGAACGCATGGTCGCCGCCACCCGCGACGTGCTGCCAGGCGCCGGCATAAAACGCGACCGCCGCCCGGTAGTCGAGCACCTCGTCGCCCGTTTGCACGAGGAGCAGGTAGCGCTCCGGCCGCGTGATCTTCGGGATTGCCAGCGCGCGCAGTTCGTCGAAATGGCGCTCGGTCACGTCGAACGCGGCGCCCGTGTACAGGTTGACCTGCCGGCCGCGGTACGCCGCGAGATCGTCGTACGGGCGCACCGCCGGGTTGACGAGGACCGCCCGGGCGCCGAGGGTTTCGGCGGCATGCGTCGCGTAGTAGCCGCCGAGCGAGCTGCCGACGAAGCTCAGCCGGGAAGGATCGGTGTTGCCCGCAAGGGCGAGGATGGCCGCCATGGCCACCGCGGGGCGATCGTCGAGCGGTGGAACGTGCAGGATCGGGCGTTCGCGCCCGGGAAGGGCGGCAACCGCCTCGCCAAGCTGCCTTGCCTTGGCGCTCGCCGGGGACGAGCGAAAGCCGTGCAGATAGACGATCGTCTCGGGCACCGGTTGCGCCGGCTTCAGCCGACGCGCGATGCGAGCGCGTCGAGAAGCTTCTCGTGCACGCCGCCGAAGCCGCCGTTGCTCATGACGAGCACATGGTCGCCTGCACGCGCATCGCGCGCCACGGCGCCAACGAGGGCGTGAAGGTCGTCGTGGACCTCGGCGCGGATGCCGAGCGGCGCGAGCGCGGCGCCGGCGTCCCAGCCGAGATGTGCGTCGTAGCAGTACACGCGGTCCGCCAGCGCGAGACTGCCTGGAAGCGCCGCCTTCATCGTGCCGAGCTTCATCGTGTTGGAGCGCGGCTCGAGCACCGCGAGGATGCGCCCCCGGGGTTCGCGCGCGCGGAGGCCGTCGAGCGTCGTCGCGATCGCCGTCGGGTGATGGGCGAAATCGTCATAGACCGCCACGCCGGCGGCGTGCCCGCGAAGCTCCATCCGCCGGCGCACGCCGCGAAACTTCGCAAGCGCGGCGACCGCGTCGTGCGGCGGCACCCCGGCATGACGCGCCGCGGCGATCGCGGCGAGCGCGTTCAGCCGGTTATGCCGTCCCGACTGGCCGAACTCGAGCACACCGATCTCCTGGCCGCCGATTGCGACGTTACCTTCGTCAGTGATCGTCCAGTCGGACCTGCGCACGGCCGCGGACGCCACGGGCGCGGTCGTGGCGGGTGCCGTGTCGAAGCGTTCGATCGGCGTCCAGGCCCCCCGCGCCAGCACGCGCGCAAGCGCTTCATCCCCGCCGTTGACGACGATGCGGCCATCTCCGGGAATCGTTCGCACCAGATGATGGAACTGCGTCTCGATCGCCGCGAGGTCGGCAAAGATGTCGGCGTGATCGAATTCGAGATTGTTGAGGATGACGGTGCGCGGCCGGTAATGGACGAACTTCGAGCGCTTGTCGAAAAACGCCGTGTCGTACTCGTCGGCCTCGATCACGAAGAACGCGCTGTCGGTCAATCGCGCGGATACGCCGAAATCGACCGGGACGCCACCGATCAGGAACGCCGGGGCGAGGCCCGCCGCATCGAGGATGTGCGCGAGCATCGCCGACGTCGTCGTCTTGCCGTGCGTGCCCGCGACCGCGAGCACGAAACGGCCTGCCAGCACGTTCTCGAAGAGCCACTGCGGTCCCGAAACATAGGGGCGACCGTCGTTCATGATCGCTTCCATCAGCGGGTTGCCGCGCGACACGACGTTGCCGACGACGAATACGTCGGCGTCCTTCGCGACGGCGTCGAGCTGCCCCGCGTCGAAGCCCTCGGTGAGCGCGATGCCGAGTGCCGCCAGCTGCGTCGACATCGGCGGGTAGACGTTGGCGTCGCAGCCCGTGACTGTGTGGCCGGCGCGGCGCGCGATCGCGGCGATGCCGCCCATGAACGTGCCGCAGATGCCGAGGATGTGCAGATGCATGCGATCCGAGCCGGTGCGCGGCCGGCCTACGCGCGGAAGATGAAATAGACGGCGCCCATCATGCAAAGGCCGGCCCACAGGTAGTCGAGCTTCAGCGTCGCGCCCATGAACAGGATCGCGAACGGGACGAACACCGCCAGCGTGATCACCTCCTGCATGATCTTGAGCTGCCCGAGCGACAGCACGGTGAAGCCGATGCGGTTCGCCGGCACCTGGAGCAGGTACTCGAACAGGGCGATGCCCCAGGAGATCAGCGCCGCCACCCACCAGGCGCGGTTCTCGAGCAGCCGGAGGTGGCCGTACCACGCGAACGTCATGAACAGGTTCGAGCAGGACAAAAGGGCGGCGCAGACAACCGCGGGATGGAAGGCGAGCGAGACGGGATTCATCGGCGGGAAGCGTCCGGCGGTCGTCGGAAGGGCCGGGCATTATCGCCCAACGACACCGGCATGCTCCTTGCGGAAACGTTGACCTGTCACCCCGATCGGATGCAGGACCGCCCACGCTCGCCATGCCGGACGACAATCCGACGCTGCACGTCACCGCAGTCGCCCCGAAACGGGACGCGCGCAGTGGCGGCTGGCGGGCGCGCGCCGCACGATCGCTGCGCGGTCGCGGCCTCGTGCGCCTGCGCTCGTCGATCGGAATGCGCCTCGCGCTGCTCGCGCTCGCGCTGGGGCTTCCGTTCGTCGCTTACGTCGCCGGCAGCGCGGTCAGGCAGGCGTCGATCGCCCGCGACTACGCGCAGCAGCGGACGCTGGCGCTTGCGCGCGTCGTCGCGGCGCGCATCGACGATATTGTAGGGGACAACCTGATCGCACTCGCACTGGTGGGCCACGGCGTGACGCTCGATGCGTCGGCCGTCCGCGCCAACGACGCGTTCCTCGGCAAGATTCGCGGCGACCTCCCCCGCCTGGTGCAGAACGTCGGCGTCTGGACGCTCGACGGCCGCAATATCGGCATGCTGAACCGTACGGCGGCGAACGCCGGCCAGTCGATCGCGCAACGCGGCTATTTCCGGCGCGCGGTGCAGACGTCGACGACGGCGATCGAAGGTCCGCTCGCGTCGGAAGACAACGGCGATCCGGTCATCGTGTTCGCTCGTCCGGTGGTGGGAGCGGCGGGAGAGGTCATCGGTGTCGTTACGCTTTCGACCGACTTGCGGCAAGTGCAGCCGCTGCTCGACCTCGGCGGCGCCGTGCCAAGGCAGACGGTGATCTCCATCGTGAACGCCGACGGCGTCGTGCTCGCACGCAGTGTCGACGCCGACCGCTGGATTGGCATGAGCGTGCTCGGCGTCGGCAAGGCACGCGAGCACTTGGCGAGCCGGGAAGGCGTCGACGAGACCCTGGGTGCCGACAACGTGCCGCGCATCGCCGGCTACACGCAGGCGAAGCGCACGCCGTGGCACGTCTTCGTCGGCATGCCGGCCGATGCGGCGCTCTATATCGCGCGCACCAACCGCTTCGAAACCCTGGTGTTCGGCGCGCTGTCACTGCTGCTCGGCATCGCCTTCGCGGCGCGGCTCGGCATCCGCATCGCCCGGCCGCTGCACCGGCTCGCCTTCGATGCGACCCTGCTCGCGCGCGGCAATCTCGCGCACCGCACGTCCATCGGCGGCGACGATGAAACGGGGGTGCTGGCGAGCACGCTCAACCGGCTCGCACAGACGGTCGAGGACCGCACGCGCGCGCTGGAGGAAAAGACCGGTGCGCTCCAGGAGAAGACGGCCGCGCTCGAGCGCAGCACGAGCGAGCTTGCGACGATCACCGCCAACGTGCCGGTGCTGATCGCCTACATCGACGCGAGCGAGCGCTTCCGGTTCATCAACGAGTATTACCGCGACGTGTTCGGCGGAAGTCCCGAGCGTGTCGTCGGCCATCGGGTGCGTGCGGTGGTCGGCACGGGAGTGTATGCGCGGCTCGAGGCGCGCATGCGCGACGTGCGCGCCGGCATGCCGCAGACGTTCGAGACCACGTTCGCCCGCGACGGTCGCGGCCCGGTCTTCATGGTCACCTGCTTCCCCGATTACGGCGACGGCCACGAGGTGCGCGGCGCCTACGTCGTATGCCAGGACATCACGCGGCGCAAGGATGCCGAGCAGGCGCTCGCCGCGCGCGAGCGCTTCGTGCGCCTCATCGCCGACGGCATTCCCGCGCGGATCACGTACATCGACACGAGCGATCGGCTGCTCTTCGGCAATCGGCGCTTCGCCCAATACTGGGGGCGCGAGCCCGCCGATGTCGTCGGGCGCCCGCTCGCCGATGTGGTGTCGCCTGCCGCGTACGCCCAGATCAAGCCCGAGCTCGATTGCAGTTACGCGGGTTTTGCCCGGCGCTTCGACCTCGTCGTCGACCGGGCGGACGGCACAGAGTTCTACCAGGTCGATCACGTGCCCGACATCGATGCGACCGGGGTCGTGCATGGCGTGGTCACGATCTCGCAGGACGTCACCGCGTTGCGGCAGGCCAAGCAGGCGCTTGCCGAGTCGGAGAAACGAATGCGGATGGTGGCCGACAACCTGCCGGCCCTCATCGCCTACATCAGCGCCGACGAACGCTACCTCTTCGTCAACGCGCGCTCACAGCAGATGTTCGGCCTGACGCCCGAGGCGATGGTCGGCCGGCGCGTGCAGGACGTGCTGAGCCCCGAAACGTATGCGCAGTCGAAGCCGCATCTCGAGCGCGTGATCCGCGGCGAGCGCGCGCGCTTCCAGCGCACCGTCGTCCGCAACGGCCGCCCCTGCAATGAACTGGTCGAGCTCATCCCGGACCAGGAAGCGAGCGGGCGCGCGCTCGGCTTCTACGCACTGGTGCAGGACATCACCGACCTGCGTGCCGCGCAGCAGAAGGCGGAGGAAAGCGAGGAGCGGCTGCGCAGCATCACCGACAGCATTCCGTCGATGGTCGGCTACATCGATTGCGAGCGCCGCTACCGGTTCAACAATCGCTACTACGAGACATGGCTCGGCCGGCCGCTGGCCGAAATCACCGGCCGCGCGGTGGCCGATGTGCTGGGGCCGCAAGCGTACCGGAATGTCGCGAAGAATCTCGACCGCGCGTTTGCCGGCGAGCGCGTCGACTTCGAAGTCGAAGTTCCCGGCCGCAACGGCAGCCGCTTCGTTCGCGGCAGCTACATTCCCGACGTCGATGCGTCGGGCGCGGTGGTCGGCGTGTATACGTCGTCGACGGACATCACGCCGCTCAAGGAAGTGGAGCGCCAGCTCGAGCGTCTTGCGCAAAAGGACACGCTCACCGGGCTGCCGAACCGGCACGCATTCAACGACGGCATCGCCGCCGCGTTGCGCCGCTCGCAGCGAGCCGCAACGCAGGTCGCGCTGCTCTTCCTCGACGTCGACGGCTTCAAGAAGATCAACGATACGCTCGGGCACGCGGCCGGCGACGACGTGCTGCGCGAGTTCGCGCGGCGGCTGTCGGCGTCGGTGCGCGCAACCGACCTCGTCGCGCGGCTCGCGGGCGACGAGTTCGTGATCGTCCTCGAAGGCATCCACACGCGCGAGGAGTGCCGCTTCGTCGCGCGCAAGATCATCGCCGCCATGCGACCCGAATTCGTTGCCGGCGATGCGACGGTGAAGGTGACGACGAGCATCGGCGTGGCACTCGGCCAGGGCACTCAGACGACGCCCGAGGCGCTGCTCAAGCGTGCCGACAGCGCGCTCTACGCGGCGAAGGGTCACGGGCGCGACACCTACGAGATCGCGATATAGTGGGCTGATGCCCGATACCCGGTCGTTTTTGCCGGAAGCCCGCCCGGCAGTGCGCGGCCTCGCCGGTTCGAAGATCCGCGACATCGCCAACGCCGGCATGCACGACCCGGACGTGCTCGCGTTCTGGTTCGGCGAGCCCGACCAGGTGACGCCGGCGTTCATCCGCGACGCGGCGAGCGCATCGCTGGCGCGCGGCGAGACGTTCTACTCGCAGAATTTCGGCATCCCTGAGCTTCGCGCGGCCATCGCCGATTACGTGGGCGCGCTGCACCGCCCGACCGCGACCGACCAGATCGCCGTCACAGCGTCGGGCATGTCGGCGCTGATGCTCGCCGTCGAAGCGCTGGTGGCGCCGGGCGATCGCGTCGTCGTCGTCACGCCGCTGTGGCCGAATCTCGTCGAGATTCCGAAGATCCTGTCGGCCGACGTGGTCTGCGTGCCGCTGTCCTTCGGCGCATCGGGCTGGCGCCTCGACCTCGAGCGCCTGCTCGACGCATTGACGCCGGACACCCGCGCGCTGATGCTCAACTCGCCGAACAATCCGACCGGCTGGACGATCGACCGCACATCGCAGCGGACGCTGCTCGAGCACTGCGCGCGGCACGGCATCTGGATCGTCGCCGACGACGTGTACGAGCGCCTCTATTACGCGGAGGATCTCGCCTGCGCGCCGTCGCTGCTCGACATTGCCGACGGCGACATGCGCGTCGTCAGCACGAACAGCTTCTCGAAGGCGTGGCTGATGACCGGTTGGCGCCTCGGCTGGATCGTCGGCCCGAAGCCGCTGATGCCGGATCTCGGCAAGCTGATCGAGTACAACACGTCGTGCTCGCCGGTGTTCGTCCAGCGCGCCGGCGTGGCCGCCCTTCGCGACGGCGAGCCCACGGTCGACGCGACGCGAGAGCGGCTGCGCCGTGCGCGCAACCGGCTCGTCGACGGGCTGCGCACGCTGCCCGGCGTCGAAGTCGCGCCGCCGGAGGGTGCGATGTATGCGTTCTTCCGCGTCGACGGCATCGACGACAGCATGGCGTTCTGCCGCCGGCTGGTGCACGAAGCGAAGCTCGGGCTCGCACCGGGCAGCGCCTTCGGGCCCGAGGGCGAAGGTTTTGTCCGCTGGTGCTTCGCGGCGAGCGACGCGCGGCTCGACGACGGCATCGCGCGCCTCGCGCGCTTCCTCGAGGGTCGCGGAGGCGTTCGCGCGAAGCCGAAACTCGTCTGCCTTCCCGACCCGCGTTGACGGCAATGAAGAAGGCGTTGCTCGTCGCCGTCTGCGCGCTCGCACTGCTGCAACCGGCCGCTGCCGCGGACATGCGCAAGACGCTCCACGTTGCGTTTCCCGTCGCCGAAAGCGGCTTCGATCCGCAGGCGATCAGCGACACCTACTCGGATGCGGTCTGTCTCGCCATCTTCGATCCGCTCTATCGCTACGACTATTTCGCGCGCCCGGTCGTGCTGCAGCCGAACACGGCCGACGGCCTGCCGCAGGTGAGCGACGGTGGGCGCACGTACACGATCAAGGTCAGGCGCGGCATTCATTTCGCCGCCGATCCGGCCTTCGGCGGCGAGCCGCGCGAGCTGACCGCCGAAGACTACGTGTACAGCATCAAGCGCGTGTTCGACCCGAAGGTGCGCTCGTACTGGCTGTACGTGTTCGAGGGCAACCTCGTCGGTCTCGACGGACCGCTCGAGCGCGCGCGCAAGAGCGGCCGCTTCGACTACGACGAGCCGATCGAAGGCCTGCAGGCGCTCGACCGCTATACGCTGCGCATCCGTTTCAGGCAACCCGATTACACGTTCCAGTGGTGGCTCACGACGTCGTCGTTCGCCGCCGTCGCGCGCGAGGTCGTCGAGCGCTATCAGGACGAGTCGCACCGCGTGATGGAGCATCCGGTCGGCACCGGTGCGTACCGGCTCGAATCGTGGTCGCGCGGGCAGCGCATCCTGCTCGCGGCCAATGCCGATTTCCGCGACGAGCGCTATCCGGCGCCCGGCAGCGACCCGGCCGACAAGGCCATTGCGAAAGAGCTGACCGGACGCAAGCTGCCGCTCGTGGGCCACGTCGACATCGCGATCATCGAGGAAGCGCAGCCGCGGATGCTGTCGTTCGACCGCGGCGAGCTCGATTACGTCGCCGTTCCCGCGACGCTCGCCGCGACGGTGCTCGACGCCGGTCGCCTGCGCCCCGCGCTCGCCCAACGCGGCGTTGCGCTGCACCGCGAGCCGGAGCCGTCGCTGTCGTTCTTCTTTTTCAACATGGACGATCCGGTGGTGGGCGGATACGAGCCGGCGAAGGTCGCGCTGCGCCGGGCCATCGCGATGGCGTACGACCGCGCCGCCGACATTCGCCAGCTCGCGAACGGCCAGGCGCTGGCTGCCGATCAGCCGGTGCCGCCGGGCCTGTTCGGCCACGACGCATCGATCGGAAGGAGCGTGCCGTTCGATCCGCAGGGCGCGCGGACGCTTCTCGACCGCTTCGGCTACAAGGACCGCAACGGCGACGGCTATCGCGAGATGCCCGACGGAAAGCCGCTTACGATCGTCAAGGGATCGACGACCGACGCGGACGCGCGCGCGAGCGACGAGCTGTGGAAGCGCAACATGGATGCGATCGGCGTGCGGATGACGTTCCTCAAGAACAAGTGGCCCGAGCTCAACAAGATGACCGAAGCCGGGCACATGATGATGTGGGGCCTGGGCTGGATCAGCGGCATTCCCGACGGCGACCCGTTCTACAGCTACCTCGTGAGCGGCAACATCGGCACGTCGAACGACGCGCGGCTGCGCCTGGCCGAGTACGACCGGCTTTATGCGCGGGCGCATGCGCTTCCCGACGGCGAAGAACGCAATGCGCTGTTCGGCAAGCTGAACGAGCTGATCGCCGGTTACGCGCCGTGGATCGTCAACCACTATCCTTTCCGCAACGAGCTCACGCAGCCGTGGCTGCACGGCTTCAAGCTCAATGCGTTCCAGCGCGCGCAATGGGCGTACTACGATGTCGCCGCACACTGAAACGCGAATGCCGTCGACCGCGCTGCGCCACTGACACGTCGCATGTCGGCAAACGCCGGACGCTCGGGCGCGGCAGGCGCCGATTGCATATCGAGCAGGACCGCCGCTACGCTTCGTATCGGTTGAGCGCGCGACGGTCCGCCCCGCAAGCTCGGTGCGCCCGGGCGTCGTGGTCATGCGGTAGCGCCGTCCGCGCAGGGAGCATCGGATGCTGAACGCCAGATCGCTGTGGTCGCTCACGAAGGAGTCGGCGTCGCAATGGTCCGACGACTACGCGCCGAGCATGGGGGCCGCGCTCGCGTACTACACGATCTTCTCGATTGCGCCGCTGCTCGTGATCGCGATCGCGGTGGCCGGCTTCTTTTTCGGCGCCGATGCCGCCCGCGGCGAGATTTTCGGCCAGCTCAGCGGATTGATCGGGGAGCGCGGCGCAAGCACCATCGAGGCGGCCGTCGCGAGCGCCAGCCAGACCGGGCATGGAACGTTCGCGGCCATCGCGGGGATCGTCACGCTGCTGCTCGGTGCGACAACCGTCTTCGGCGAGCTGCAGTCCGACCTGGACCGCATCTGGGACACGCCCAAGCCCGAGCACGCGGGCCTGTGGGGCATGCTGCGCGGCCGGCTGCTTTCGTTCGGCATGGTGCTCGGCATCGGTTTCCTGCTGCTCGTCTCGCTCGTGCTGTCGGCCGCGCTGTCGGCGATCGGTCACTTCTGGAGCGGGGCGCTCCCGGGCTGGGAGGTGCTGCTGCAGATCGTCAACTTCGTCGTCGGCTTTGTCGTCGTCAGCGGCCTGTTCGCGATGATCTACAAGTTCCTGCCGCGCTGCGACATCGGCTGGCGCGACGTCTGGATCGGCGCCGCGGTGACGTCGCTGCTGTTCTCGATCGGCAAGCTGCTGATCGGCCTCTACCTCGGCAAGAGCAGCGTCGCGTCGAGCTTCGGCGCGGCGGGATCGCTCGTCATCGTGCTGCTGTGGGTGTACTACTCGGCGCAGATCTTCCTGTTCGGCGCGGAATTCACGAAGACGTACTCGTATCGGCACGGCACGCGCAAGCACCAGGAGAAGCCGGTGGCGCAAGGCAAGCCGAGCGCGCAGAAAGCCGGTGCTGCGCAGGCGCCTTCATCGGGCGAACGTGCGGCGCCCGTACCCGCGACGCAGCCGCTTCCCCCGGCGACCGGGAAGGACCGGCCGGCGCCGATGCTGGCGAAGGTCCGCATTGCCGCCGGCATTGCCGCTGCGACGGGTTTCGTCGCCGGCGAGGTCCTGAACGTGTTGCGACGTGAGCGCGCGCTTCCCCGGCGAAGCTGGCGCTGAGCGTGGAGCAAGTAGGTCGAAAGCCGCGCCGCGATCCCTGCCTGCCCAGGCGTCGCAATCGCGGGTTGCCGGGCGTCGTAATCCCGGGTTGCCGGGCGTCGCGATCCCTGGCTGCCGGGCGTCGTAATACCTAGTCGCCGGGCGGCGCACGGTGGATGTTGTCCACCCACGCCACGTTCTCTGGATTGGGCT
>Ga0207657_10000165_pt1 | contig 67173 bp, 68 predicted proteins | sample KBSC33metaG_FD_184316 | JGI IMG/M metagenome (GOLD analysis project Ga0207657, IMG submission 184316) | Corn rhizosphere microbial communities from Kellogg Biological Station, Michigan, USA - KBS C3-3 metaG (SPAdes) (version 2) | ecosystem: Host-associated > Plants > Roots > Rhizosphere > Soil ...
CTGGTCTTCCGCCTCGTGCTCGAGAAGCGCGTGGCGGACCCTGATCGCGCGCGATCCCACTTGGGTTTCGATGAGGAAGACCGCGAAACCGCTGCCCAGAAGGACCATGCAGGCGATGAACAGGAGCGCGATCGCGGTTCCGAAATGGCCGCTCACCAGCGTCCCGGCGAAAAGCAGCACCACGACGAGGCAGATCAGCACCGCCGCGAACACCGCAAGCCAGATGGCGCGCCCGACCAACGCCATGCGCCGGTCGAGCACGCGAATTTCGCGCAGAAAGCGGTCGTGCTCGGAGCCGCGGCTCTTCAGCAGGAGCGGCTCGATCTGGCGTGCGCGGTCGACGATTCGCGACAACCGGCCGGTGCAGACATTGAGGAAAGCCCCGATGCCCGCGAGCAGGAACACGGGGCCGAGCACCGTCTGGATGATGTCGGCGATTTCGGCGACGCGCGTCTCGTGCGGCGGGATCGGGAGCATGGCCCTATCTAATCACGATAAGCGCGGAGCGACCAGCCACGACGGATCGCAATGCCGCGAAGAGCAAAGCCCGCGAGGGCAGCGAGAATCACCGCCACCCATCCCGAAAACCCAAGGAACGCCAACGAAACGAAGAGGCCGGCGGAGAGCGCCGCGGCGGTGACGTACAGCTCCGGGCGCATCAGGATCGAAGGCTGCCCGGCGAGCACGTCGCGGATGATCCCGCCAGCGCAAGCGGTGAGTACGCCCATTGCAAAAGCCGGAAGAGGAGCGACTCCAAAGCCCAGCGCCTTCGCCGCGCCGTAGGTCGCGTATGCGGCAATCCCCGCTGCATCCAGCCACAGAAGTGCCGCTCCGGCGAAGCGGCGGCTGCTGGCGAACCAGATCAACAGCGCGGCGCCGAAGCAGATCGCCAAAACGGCATTGGACTGGACCCAGAACACCGGCGCTCCGATCAGCAGGTCGCGAAGCGTGCCCCCGCCGATGCCGGTCGCGACGGCGAAGAACATGAAGGTGACGAGAGTCTGCTTCTTCTCCGCAGCGACCAGTGCTCCGGAGAGCGCAAAGACGGCGATCCCGAAATAGTCGAGGAGGACGAGCGCATGCGGAAGGGGAATGTCGGGAATCACGTCGCCTGTTTGGGAGCAATGGAATTTCGAAGCAATCCAGCGGCGGCGGGTGCAAGATCGTCGAATGCCCGGCTCTGCTCGCAATGGCGCCGGTTGCGGCTTACATTCGCCGTATGGCTGACGATACCGACACCGGCGCGATCCCGACCCTGGAAGACTGGCAGCACTGGACGTGGGTCATGGGGCGCGCGCAGCAGATGCTGATGGAGGCGTGGGCGGAGAGCCTGGCCGGTTCGCAGCCGTGGCCGACCAGTCCGCCGTCGTGGGGCGCGTTTCCACCAGCCTTCTTCGGCGGCAATGGTCCCCCCGCGCCGGACCCGGTGAGCATGATGAGCACGGGCGCCGAGGCCTGGGCGAAAGGATTGGAAAACTGGGGCCAGATGCTCGGGCTCGAGACCGGGTCCGAGGAAAAGAAGGACCGGCGATTTTCCGCCCCCGAATGGCGCGAGAACCCGCTCTTCGACCAGATCCGCCAGACCTATCTGGCATTGTCCGACAAGCTGCTCGGTACCGTCGACCAGATCGACGGCCTCGACTCCGAAACCCGGGCAAAGCTGAAGTTCGCGACCCGGAATTTCGTCGACGCGATGAGCCCGTCCAACTTCGCGCTCACCAACCCGCAGGTGCTCAAGACGACGATCGAGAGCCGCGGCGAGAATTTGCTCAAAGGCCTCGCCAACATGCTCAAGGACATCGCGGCGGGACAGCTGACCCAGACCAAGGCGGGCGTGTTCGAGGTCGGAAGGAACCTCGCCACCACGCCGGGCAAGGTGGTCAGAGAGACGCCGCTCTACCAGCTGATCCAGTACACGCCGACCACCGACGAGGTGCTGGAGATCCCGGTGGTGATCTTCCCGCCGTGGATCAACCGTTTCTACATCCTCGACCTGAGCCCTGAAAAAAGCTTCGTCAAATGGTGCGTCGACAACGGCATTTCCTTGTTCATGGTCAGCTGGAAATCGGCCGACGAGAGCATCGCCGACGCCACGCTCGACGATTATGTGTTGGGCGGCCAGGTCGACGCCATCGACACCGTGCGCGACCTGCTCGGCGTCGAATCTGTGCATGCGATCGGCTATTGCGTCGCCGGGACGACGCTCGCCGCGACGCTGGGCTACCTTGAAGCGAAGGCGCAGCAGGGCAAGGTTGCGTCAGCCACCTTCCTGACGGCGCAGGTCGACTTCACCTTGGCTGGCGACCTCAAGCTGTTCACCGGGCCCGAGACCATGGCGCTGCTCGACAAGCTCACCGCCGAGAAAGGCTATCTCGACGGCCGCTACATGGCCGCCACCTTCAACCTTCTGCGCGGCCGCGATCTGATCTGGAGCTACGTCGTAAACAATTACCTTCTGGGCGAGGAGCCGCCGCCGTTCGACCTGCTCTACTGGAACTCGGACACGACCAACCTGCCCGCCAAATGGCACCGCGCCTATCTCGAGGATCTGTACGAGGGGAACAAGCTCGCCCGGCAGGGGGGAATCGAGGTCGCGGGAACGCCGATCGACATCGACCGGGTGAACACTCCCACCTACGTCCAGGCCGGGCGCGAGGATCATATCTCCCCGCCCGAAAGCGTGTGGAAGATCATGGACCATTTCGCCGGCCCCAAGCGCTTCGTGCTCGCCGGCTCCGGCCACATCGCTGGCGTCGTCAATCCGCCGGCCGCCAACAAATATTGCTACTGGACCAACAGCCGGCCGTGCGGCTCGCTTGAGCACTTCATCGACGGCGCCACCGAGCGCAAGGGAAGCTGGTGGCCGGACTGGCTCGACTGGCTGAAGGCGCAATCGTCGCAGAGGGTGAGGGCCCGGGGCGCGCGCATCCCCGGCAAGGGCAAGCTGAATGCCATCGAAGTCGCGCCCGGCCGCTACGTCCGGGAACGCTAGTTCAGCGCTCGTACTGCCAATTGCGGCGCTTGCCCTCGCTCAGCCATTCGATTGCCGTCGAGATTCGCTTCCGGCGAGTCGACTCCTGCTTCGCTTCGCCGATCCATTCGACGTACTCGCGCTGAGCCGAGGGTGGAAAGCCGTCGAACGCCGCCTTCGCCTTCGGCACGCGCTTCAACGCCGCCCGGAATTCAGGGTGCATTTCCGGCGCCGGCTTGGGCGCATGCTTCGCCTTGCGGGGAGCCGGCGCCGTTCCTGCGATCGCGGCAGCATCCCTGATCAGGCGGTCGAGCTCGGCGTCCGAGGGCAGGTCTGCGAGGGACAGGAGCTTTCCGAACTGGCCCATCGCCTCGGTGTCGGGCTCGTCTTTGCGAAGCTCCTGGCCGCGCCAGAAATTGAGCGCGGCATGGGCTTTGAACGCTGCCGTCATCAGCAGGATCTTGCCATTGAGCGTGTACGCAGGTGCGCTCCACTTGAGCGTCTCTTCGGTCCCGGGGACCGCGGCGTGCACCCGCTCGCGGACCTTCTCCAGGATCGGGCGGGCGAAGGGTTGCGCCTTGGCGATATAGGCATCGATCCTGGGATCGCGGCTCACAACAGCCCCCCTCCGAGAATCAGCCGGACGACTCCGACGACGATCACGAAGATGTTGAGGTTCCGGCCGGCGGTTCCGCGGCTCATGAAGCCGATTGCCGCGCCGATGATCGCGAGCGGGATCACCAGCCAGTTGGCCCAGCCGAGGAACGGGATGAAGGCGACGGCGACGAAGACCAGAGCCACGATTCCGATAATGACCGAAACCAGGTTGAACATTTCCGCTCCCTTCCTGTCGCAGTCGGCGATTGTAGCAGCCCCGCTTTCCATTGGGAGCCTTACTCCGGCGCCATCGCCGATGGCGCCGATTTGGGCGCTCGAATGAGGGCCAGGACGTAAAGCCCGAGCGCCAGCCAGATGCAGCCGAACGCGAGCGCGTGCCAGCGGGTGAAATGCTCCCCATAGAGAAACACGGCGCAAAGGAATTGCATGGTCGGCGCGATGAACTGCAGCATTCCGAGCGTCGAATACGCCAGCCGGCGGGCGGCCGCCGTGAACAGGATCAGCGGAACCGTGCTCGCGATTCCGGCAAGCAGCAGCAGCGGCGCGTCCCGGTTGGCCGGGCCGAAAGCGTTCCCTCCGGCCGCCATGCTCCAGCCCAGCCAGGCAAGCGCCAGCGGGAACAGCAACCCGGTCTCGACAGCGAGACCGGCGACCGCCTCGACCGGCGCGATCTTGCGCAGCAGGCCGTAAGTCGCGAACGTGATCGCGAGTGCAAGGCTGATCCACAATTGCCCGGCGGCATGGATCGCCACCCCTGAGATCCCGGCGGCCGCGATCGCGACCGCTGCCCATTGCAGGCCGCTGAGGCGTTCCTTCAGCAGCGCCCGGCCCATCAGCACGTTAATCAGCGGGTTGAGATAATAACCGAGGCTGCTGGCGAGGATCTGTCCGCTGGTGACGGCATAAACGTAAAGCAACCAGTTGGTCGCAATCAGCACGGCGGTTACGAAGAGGAAGGCGACGGTCCGGCGCGAGCGAAGAGCGGCCACGACCTCGCCGGCGCCGCCAAAAAGAGCCAGCAGCAGCGCCAGGAAAGGCACCGACCAAAGAACTCGATGAGCGACGATGTCGACCGGTCCGACCTCGGCAATCGCCTTGAAGTAGATCGGAAGCACGCCCCACAGCGCATAGGCGCCGATGCCGAGAAACAGGCCGCGGCCGCCATCGTCGTGGCGTGGATGCCCTGGCTGGCGGGTGGTCATCCGGCGCGCGCCTAGCGGTCGGAAACGCGAAATCAAAGCGATTGGTGAAGTCGGCATTGGTTGCATCCGGCGACAGGCGCTGCCACCTACGGGAAATGCAGGTGAAGCTTAGACTGGCGGCCTGCCTATGCATTGTGCCGGCGGTTGCGCTTCTCGGCGGATGCGACATGGCAACCAAGCGCGCCCGAAGTGCAGCGTCGGTAACCGTCGAAGCGCCCTCACCTTCGGACGCCTGGAAGGCGGTCGCGAGTCCAAGCGACCAGGATCGGATCGATCGCCTCGGCCTCGCCTGGCAGCAATCGCTGATGGAAGCGAGGAAGAGGTACGGGAAGGACATTGCTGCAGAGGGGGAGTTGCTGAAGCCCCGGTCGGCCTTGCCGCGCCCTCAGCCGACTCCGGGAAGCTACAATTGCCGGATGATCAGCCTGGGCGCGAAGGATTCGGAGTCGCCGACGTTCGCGAAGTTCAAACCCTTCTTCTGCTACGTGCTGAGCGACGACAGTGGAGTGCTGACGATCGTCAAGCAGACCGGCAGCCAGAGGCCCGCCGGGCGGCTGTGGGACGACGATGATCCCAACCGCATGATTTTCCTCGGCAGCCTCGCGCTTGGCGACGAGAAGGAGCCGCTCGCCTATCGCGAGGACCCCGAGCGCGACATGGCGGGGGTCTTCGAGAGGATCGGGCCGTTCAAATGGCGGCTGGTGATCCCGTGGCCGCGCAGCGGCGCAATGCTCGAGCTCTTCGAGCTGACTCCCGTGACCGACCAGCCCGAGGGATGAGCGCCGGACTGTTGGCCAATCCGGCCGAGGTCCGGCGCCTCCTCATCCAGTCTGCCGCAGCCGGCGAGGCGATCACCTATTCCGACCTGCTCAATGCTCTGGGCCACGAGTTTACGCGGCCGAAGATGCGCGCCTTGTGCAAGGTGCTGGGCGTGATCGACGAAGAAGCGGCGGAGCTAGGCGAACCCGAGCTCGCGGTCCTCGTCGTCCGGCAATCGGACGGACTTCCCGGCCAGGGTTGGTGGGTCGCCGGAGGCGCAATACTCCACGGCTACGACGGGCTGTGGACCGGGCCGGAGGCGCTGAAGCTGGTAAAGAGGCTCCAGCGGCAGGCGTTTCAATATTGGCGCGACACGGCGGGTTAGATTTCGGCGTCGCAATCGCTAAGTGGCGGCAATGGCTGACGCGCGGACATTCACGGTTACCGAAGACGACGACGGCATCCGCCTCGACCGCTGGTTCAAGCGCAACCAGCCCGAGATCAGCTTCAACATCGTCTCGCGCTGGGCCCGGACCGGCCAGCTTCGGGTCGACGGCAAAAGGGTCGCGCCCGGCGAGCGGCTCATGGCGGGGCAGGAGATCCGGGTGCCGCCGATCGAGCCCGAGCAGCCGAGCCGCGGGCCGGCGAAGCCGAAGCGCGACCCGCTCAGCGAGGAAGAAGAAGAGTTCGTCCGCTCCCTCGTCATCTTCCGGGACGACAACGCGTTCGTCCTCAACAAGCCGCCCGGGCTGGCGACCCAAGGCGGGACCAAGACGACCAACCATCTCGACCGCCTTCTCGACGGTCTCGCCGACGAGGCGGGCAACCGGCCGAAGCTCGTCCACCGGCTCGACAAGGATACGTCCGGCGCGCTCCTGGTCGCCCGGACCGCGCGGGCCGCCGCATTGTTTTCGAAAAGCTTTTCGGGGCGGACGGCGAAGAAGCTCTATTGGGCGCTGGTGATGGGCGTGCCGTCGGCGGACGAGGGGCTGATCGATGCTCCGCTGGCCAAGCAGCCGGGCACGGGTGGCGAGAAGATGCACGTCGATGAAGAGCACGGCCTGCCGGCGAAGACCCGCTGGCGAGTGATCGACCGCGCGGGAAACCGAGCCGCCTGGGTCGAGCTTCAGCCGCTGACCGGCCGGACTCATCAGCTTCGGGCGCATATGGCGGCAATCGGCCACCCGATCGTCGGCGACGGCAAATACGGAGGCGCCGAGGCGTTCCTTACGGGCGGAATCAGCCGCAAGCTGCACCTGCATGCGCGGCGGCTGAAAATCGACTCGCCCGGCGGCGGCAAGATCGATGTCGCTGCCGACCTGCCGGAGCATATGGAGCAAAGCCTGGAGACTCTCGGCTTCGAAGTCGCGGCAGGTGAACGGGTCGCGGTTTCGCGGACCAGGCCGGCAAGCCGCCCGAAGCCGCGCCGCGAAAGTCGTCGCGGCGAACGGCGCGCTCGCGGAGGACGCGTCCGGCGATGACAAAACTCGCGATCTTCGACTGCGACGGAACCCTGGTCGACAGCGGCGCCACCATCCATCGCGCTCTCGCCGAGACGTTCGACCTGCATGGCATCCCCCTCCCGCCGCCGAGCGACTGCCGCAAGGTCATCGGCCTCAGTCTCACCCGAGCGATGGGAGCGCTGCTCCCCGCCGCAGGCGAAGCCGATCACCTGCGGCTGGCCGAAACCTACAAGGGCTGCTTCCACCGGGCGCGGCAGGAGGGCCGGGTCGAGGAGCCTTTGTTCGACGGCATCGTCAAGCTGCTCGACCGGCTCGAAGCGGACGGCTGGCTTCTCGCGGTCGCCACCGGCAAGTCGGATCGCGGGCTCAGGCTTTGCCTCGAAAGCCATGGCCTGCACGCCCGCTTCCTCTCGCTCCAGACCGCCGACCGCCATCCGTCCAAGCCGTCGCCGCACATGGCGCTGGCCGCCATGGCGGATGCCGCCGCGGCGCCCGAGCGAACGATCGTTGTCGGCGACACCAGCTTCGACATGGGAATGGCGGTCGCCGCCGGAGCGGCGGGGATCGGCGCGGGCTGGGGCTATCACGAGCCGCACGAGCTGCTCGCCGCGGGCGCGCGGGCCGTCGCCGGCGATCCGGCCGACGTTGCGAAAATCGCGCGAGAGGCGGTGAATGACTGACGACGACAAGTGGCGGCGCCGTTTCAACCTGTTCATGGGTGCTCGGCTGTTCGGGCTGGCGACGTTCCTGCTCGGCGTCGCCATCCTCTTCACCGACCTGGTGCGGCCGGGCGGATGGCCGGTCGTCGGCTCGATCGTCGTGGTTCTCGGCCTGGTCGACGCGGTGGTCGCTCCGATGCTGCTCAAAAAGCGGTGGCAGGCGGAAGACCGGGACAGCGAGTGAAGCGATTCTGGAAGCAAGCGGCTGCCGTTCCCGATGAGCGCGGCTGGTCGGTTGAGATCGACGGCAAACCGCTTCGGACCCCCGCCCGCAAGCCGCTGGTGGTGCCGGCTGAAAAGCTTGCCCGGGCAATCGCGGACGAATGGAGTGCCGCCGGCCAAACGGTGGATCCGGGGGCGATGCCCCTCACCGGGCTCGCCAATGCCGCGATCGACCGGGTGGCAACGGACCCCAACGCATTCGCGGCGTCACTGGCCCGATATGGCGAGAGCGACCTCGCCTGCTACCGCGCCGACAATCCGCGCGAGCTCGCTGGCAGGCAGGCGAAGAGCTGGGACGAGCTCCTGGCCTGGGCGCGGCGCCGGTTCGACATCGACTTCTGCACGACCTCGGGAATCCTGCATGTGCAGCAGCCGGAGCCGACGATCCGGCGGCTCGCGCAAGCGGTGGCTTCGTTCGACCCGTTCCGGCTTGCCGCGCTATCGCCGCTGGTGACGATCAGCGGCTCGCTTGTCGCCGCGCTCGCAGTTACCGAGCGGCAGCTCTCGCCCGAGCAAGCGTGGCACGCGGTCACCATCGACGAGCAATGGCAGCGCGAGCAATGGGGCCCGGATGCCGATGCGGAGGCTGCGCTCGAGGCGCGGTGGCGCGATTTCTTCGCTGCCGCGCGGTTCCTGGAATTGCTCGACGGCTAGTGCGCGGGAGCGACGAGGTCGCGAACGAAAGCCACCAGGCCAATCTGCCGGGAACGCTTCAGCCGTTCCGCGTCGACGATGGTGCGGATATCGGCGAGACAATCGCCGGCGTCGCGGTTGATCAGCACGTAATCATATTCCGCCCAATGGCTGATCTCGGCGTCGGCCCGCGCCATCCGGTCGGCGATGACTCCGTCGGCGTCGGTCCCGCGTTCCTGGAGGCGCCGCTCGAGCTCATCCATCGACGGCGGCAGCAGGAACATCCGGACCAGATCTTCACCCATCGCCGCGTGAAGTTGCTGGGTGCCTTGCCAGTCGATGTCGAACAGGATGTCGCGGCCATCGCGAAGCGCGGCTTTGACGGGCGCTTTGGGGGTTCCGTAGCGATGCCCGAACACCGGAGCCCATTCGACGAAGTCGCCGGTGTCAACCATCCGGTCGAACTCGGAATCGTCGACGAAATGGTAATGCACCCCTTCCTCTTCGCCCGGGCGCTTCGGGCGCGTGGTTGCGGAAACCGACATGGTGATTTGCGGATCGGCCTCCATCAGCATCCGCGAAAGGGTCGATTTTCCGGCGCCGGACGGCGAGGACAGGACGATCAGCAGGCCGCGGCGGCTCAGGCCGGAATCGAGCTCGGAAGAAGCGTCCATGGCCGTTCTTGCGATGCGCCCCGCCGCTTCGTCAAGCAGCCGTTGTTGCGCCGCACAAATTCCCCTTGAAATGTCGCATCGCACCATTTATGTTGCAGTGCAGCACAAAGGACTTCACATGGACGCGGACACCCAAACCCCTGCCGAAGCCGTCGACACCGCCGAGGCGGTCGTCGAGCCTGCCAAGGCGGAGACGCCGGTCCGCAAGACGGCGACAAAGGGTCGCCGCAAGGCAAAGACCGCGCGCAAGCCGGTCCCCGCCAACGAAAGGATTGAAGAGATGACGAAGCAGAACGACAAGATTTTCGGCGCATTCGCCGCTTTCCCGGCCGCTCCGGCCTTCGAGAAGTTGTTCACCGAGGCCTCGGCTCGCAGCGAAGAAGCCGTGAAGCGCTCGCGCAAGGCGGCTGAAGAGCTGGCCAACCTTTGCCGCGGCAATCTCGACGCACTGGTCGAGTCCGGCAAGATCGCCGCGACCGGCACCCAGTCGATCGGCCAGGAGTTCGTCTCCAAGAGCCGCGACAGCATGGAGCAGACGGCGAACACCGTCCGCTCGTTCGCCGAGGCGAAGAGCCCGACCGAGCTGTTGCAGTTGCAGAGCGATTTCGCCCGCACCGCCTTCGACCGTTTCGTCGAGGAAAGCTCGGCGCTCACCGAATCGATGGTGAAGCTCGCCGGCGAAGCGTTCCAGCCGCTCTCGAACCGCGCCAGCGCGAACGTCGAGAAGTTCAACCAGATCGCTGCCTGACACTCCTCCCCTCCCGTCAGGCACGTCAAGGCGGTCGCTCCCTAACACGGAGCGGCCGCCTTTTTTCTGCGTTTCAATCGTCGCTGCCGCCTTGCGGCGCGTTTCGAGCGTGCCATATTTGAGAGCGCATATGACGTGGCGTGTGAAGAGCATGGGCGATGGCCCCGGACGCGGTGACGGTCTCGACGACGATCTCGAGATCGGAATCGCGACTCGCACCCGGCCCAAGACCAAGAAGCCGTCCAATTACAAGGTGCTGATGCTCAACGACGACTACACTCCAATGGAGTTCGTAGTGCTCGTTCTCCAGCGCTTCTTCTCGATGGGAATCGAGGATGCGACTCGAGTGATGCTCCAGGTCCACCAGCAGGGAATCGCCGTGTGCGGAGTGTTCACCTACGAAGTCGCCGAGACCAAGGTGGCACAGGTCGTCGATTTCGCGCGCGAGAACCAGCACCCGCTTCAATGCACGCTCGAGAAGGCGTGACCTGAGCGGCTGTTGCGCGCTCGGGTCGGTCCGCTAAAGCGCGCAAGTGGACAGCATCTGGATCAAGGGCGGACAGCGCCTTCACGGCCAAATCCCGATCAGCGGCGCCAAGAATGCCGCGCTGACCTTGCTCCCGTGCGCGTTGCTGACCGACGAGCCGCTGACTCTCGCCAACCTGCCGCGCCTCGCCGACGTCGACAGTTTCGGGCACCTACTCAACCAGCTCGGCGTGTCCACCAGCGTCGCGGGCGTCAAGAAAGGCGAATACGGCCGGCGCATGACTCTTCGTGCCGAGGACGTCGCCTCGACCGTCGCTCCTTACGACATGGTGCGCAAGATGCGCGCCTCGGTGCTGGTGCTGGGCCCTATGCTGGCCCGCGCCGGCGAGGCCACGGTTTCGCTGCCCGGGGGATGCGCGATCGGCGATCGGCCGATCGACCTTCATTTGCAGGCGCTCGAATGCATGGGCGCCGAAATCGAGCTCGCGGCCGGCTATGTGAAGGCCAGCGCGCCCGGCGGCCGGCTGGCCGGCGGCGACTACAGCTTTCCGGTCGTATCCGTCGGCGCGACGGAGAATGCGGTGATGGCCGCCGTTCTCGCTCGCGGGCGCACGCAGCTGTTCAACGCCGCTCGCGAGCCCGAGATCGCCGACCTGTGCAACCTCCTCGTCGCGATGGGCGCGCAGATCGACGGGATCGGATCGGCGCACATCATCATCGACGGGGTCGAAGGACTCCACGGCACAACCTACGAGGTGATGCCCGATCGAATCGAAGCCGGGAGCTACGCCTGCGCGGCCGCGATCACTGGCGGCTCGATCGATCTCATCGGCGCCCGGCCCGACGACATGCAGGCGACTTTGAACGCGCTTGCCCACGCCGGGCTGATGCTCGAGTTCCATGATCGCGGGATCAAGGTGAGCGCCAACGGACCGCTCAAGCCGCTGGCACTTTCCACCGCGCCGTTCCCGGGCTTCGCGACCGACATGCAGGCGCAGTTCATGGCGATGCTGAGCCTCGCCGAAGGCGACAGCTTCCTCGAGGAGACGATCTTCGAGAATCGCTACATGCATGTGCCGGAGCTCCGGCGGATGGGAGCCGATGTCGACATCCACGGCCGATCGGCGATCGTCCACGGCACCCAGAAGCTCACCGGAGCTCAGGTGATGGCGACGGACCTTCGGGCATCGATGAGCCTGATCCTCGCCGGTCTGGCCGCCGAGGGCGAGACCGAGGTGCTCCGGGTTTATCATCTCGATCGCGGCTATGAGCGGCTGGAGGAGAAACTTTCCGCAGTCGGAGCGGCAATCGAGAGGCGCAGTACCGGCTAGTCAGGCCGCCAGCCGCAGTCCCGCAATCGCTGCCACGATAACCAGTATCAGCAGCACCCGAATCAGCGAGGACGGCTCGCCGAAAAAAGCGACTCCGACAATGACAGTCCCGACGGCGCCGATACCGCCCCACACGGCATAGGCGGTCCCCATCGGAATCGAACGTGACGCGACCTCGAGCAGGACCATGCTGATCGCCACCGAGCCCAGGAAGGCAATCGTCCAGGGTATGTTGCGGAAGCCGTCAACGAACCGCAGCGACGTCGTGAAGCCGACTTCGAACAGGCCGCCGACAATGAGCCAGATCCAAGGCATGACTTTCCTTTAACTGGACGCGGAGAAATCGCGCGATAACTTGCGCTCCATGGCTGACGGGCGGGGCATCGGCAACTGGATCGCACCTTGGCGATTCCTGCTGTTCATTGCACTTCTGGTCGTCGGCATTCCGCTCGGTCACCATCTTCTTCACCGCTGGGCGCTCGGTGGCATGGCCGCCTTCGACGTGGCAGGGTTGCTCTTCCTCCTCCTCTGCATTCCGTTGCTGACCACTCGCGAAGCCTCGGAGATCCGCGAGCACGCGGTGCGGAACGATGCCAATCGCAAGGTCCTCCTCGCCGTCACTGGCGTCGTGATAGGCGTGCTTCTTATCGCGATCGCGGCCGAGACGATCGGCCATAATCCGCAGCCGCTGACCAAGGGCCTGATCATCTTCACACTCGCGCTCGCCTGGCTGTTCAGCAACGTCATCTATGCGTTGCACTACGCGCATCTCGCCTATGGCGACGATTGCCACGAATGCTCGGGTTTCGATTTTCCGGGCACGGCACATCCCGATTACTGGGACTTCGTTTATTTCGCCTTCACCTGTGGAATGGCCTTCGCGACCTCGGACGTGCAGATCACCAACCAGCACGTGCGCCGGGTAGTGACCGTCCACTGCCTCGCCGCCTTTGCTTTCAACATCGGCGTGCTCGCCTTTACCATCAACGTGCTCGGCTCCGGCTAGGCGGCCACGTCGATTTCCGGCAGGGGCGCGGCCCTGCGCCGCGATGCAATCAGGCAGCCGCCGACGATCAGCGCCGCCCCGGCTATGGTGAATCCGGTGACTTTTTCGCTGAACACGATCCAGCCAAGCGCAGAAGCCCAGAGAAAGGCGCTATATTCGGTGACGGCGAGATAGCTCGCCTCGCCGCGGGCATATGCCCAGGCGAACAGCAAGGTCCCGGCAGTCGACAGGACCGCCGCGACCCCGATCCAGTGCCATTGCCCGTCGGGGAGCGCCGGGATTCCCACCGCCGGCAGCGCGGCGAGCCACAGCAGCATGATCGTCAGCGACTGGAAGAAATTGATCTCCATCGGTTTGGCGGCGAGCGCCTGGTGGCGCATCAGCACGATGTTGACCGCGTAGGTCAGCGCCGATCCGATGATCGCTGCCGTACCAAGGAGGGCATCGGGGGCGAGCGCCATCCGCGCCTGGCCGACCACGATGACGATGACGCCGGCGAACGCGAGAGCGGAGCCGAAGACCGAGAGGCGGCCGATTCGCTCGCCGAGGAAGACCGCAGCAAGAACGAGGGCGATCAGCGGCGCGATGAAGGTGAGGGCGATCGCCTGGGCGAGCGGCACCCGGCCAATGCCCCAGAAGAACAGGAATGCCATCACCGTCACGACGATCGCTCTGGCGATGTGAATCCGGAGCGCCCTGCGGCCCGGCCAGCTTTTGCGCGTCGGCAGATAGAGCGCGGCGCTGATGCCGAGGTTGGCGAGCGCTCGCCAGACGGTGACCGCAATGATCCCGATGGCGATGACGAGATGCTTCATCACCGCGTCCATGATCGACAGCGAAGCGACGGCTGCGAGCGCGACCGCGAAGGCTTTGACCGGGAGCTGCGCGACGCGGTTCACCCGGTCGCGATTAAAGGATCACTCTGCCGCGTCCAGCGTCGTCTCCGCGGCCTGGGCTGCCTCGATCTCGCCGGCCTTGGCTTCGACCAGCCGGACAATATGCTCGATCATGTCGGCGTCCTTGACGTGGTGGTCGGTGACGCCGGAGAGATAGACCATGTGCGTACCGTTGCCGCCGCCGGTGATCCCGATGTCGGTCTCCCGCGCCTCGCCGGGGCCGTTGACGACGCAGCCGAGCACCGACAGGGACATCGGGGTCTTGATGTGCTGCAGCCGCGCCTCGAGCGCCTCGACGGTGCGGATCACGTCAAAGCCCTGCCGAGCGCAGCTTGGGCAGGAGACGACCCGCACCCCGCGGCTGCGGATTCCGAGCGCCTTGAGTATCTCGTAGCCGACCCGGACCTCTTCCTCCGGTTCGGCCGAAAGGGAGACCCGGATCGTGTCGCCGATGCCGGCCCACAGCAAATTGCCCATCCCGATCGATGACTTGACGGTGCCGCCAATCAGCCCGCCGGCTTCGGTGATCCCGAGGTGAAGTGGGCAATCGACCTCGCTCGCCAGCTGCATGTAGGCGGCCACGGCGAGGAATACGTCCGATGCCTTGACCGCGACCTTGTAGTCGCGAAAGCCATGGTCCTCGAGGATGCGGATATGGTCGAGCGCGCTTTCGACGAGCGCCTCCGGACAGGGCTCGCCGTATTTTTCGAGCAGGTCCTTCTCCAGGCTGCCGGCGTTCACCCCGATTCGGATCGCGCAGCCGTTCGCGCGGGCCGCGGCAATGACCTCGCGGACGCGTTCTTGCGACCCGATGTTGCCCGGGTTGATCCGCAGGCATGCGGCCCCCGCGTCCGCCGCCTCCAGCGCACGCCTGTAGTGAAAGTGGATGTCGGCGACGATCGGCACGTTCGCCTCGCGCACGATCTGCCTGAGCGCCGCGGTCGAATCCGCCGTCGGACACGACACCCGGACGATGTCGGCGCCGGCCTCCTCGCAGCGGCGGATCTGGTCGATGGTCGCCGCCGCATCGTCGGTCGGCGTGTTGGTCATCGTTTGCACGGAAATCGGCGCGTCTCCACCGACCGGGACGGAGCCGACCATGATCTGCCGCGACTTGCGCCGCTCGATATCTCGCCAGGGCCGAATGGACATGAGCGCGCATATAGGCGCTCAGGCCACTTGCCGCAAAGGCGCCAGCAAGGATTCGCCGGGAATATTCAAAGATGCTAATGCGCTAGCGGAACTCGCGGGGGCGGCCATGAACAAATGGACGCGGCGTCTGGAGTTGAGCAGCGCATCGGCCGGGGCCACCGCCGCTGCGAACGCAGCGCTCGCCCACCACTATTTCGCTTTCCTCAGCTACAGCCACGCCGATTCCGCGGAGGCGGACTGGCTCCACCAGGAACTGGAGCGGTTCAGGGTGCCCTCGACGCTCGCCGGGCGGCTGACGGCGAACGGCGTCATTCCCAAGCGGCTGACGCCCATCTTCCGCGACCGGCACGAGCTCGCTGCGGGAGAGAGCCTCACGGAGGAAATCCGTGTCGCGCTTGCCGTCTCAAGGTGTCTCATCGTCCTCTGCTCGCCCGCCGCAGCGAAGTCGAAATGGACCAACGCGGAGATCGAATCTTTCAAGCGGATGCATCCCGATGGCTGCGTCATAGCGGCCATCATCGCGGGAGAGCCCGGTCGAAAGGGCGACGACTGCTTCCCGAACGCATTGACGCAGCAATACGATCGCCGCGGCCGCCCCACCGGACGCCGCGCAGAGCCGCTTGCCGCTGACCTTCGGGGCAGCGGCGACGGCAAGCGGCTCGGCCTGCTCAAGATCATCGCCGGCATCCTCGGTGTTGGCCTCGACGATCTGGTCCAACGCGATCATTTGCGCCGTCAGCGCCGCCTTGCCGCGATTACCGGCGGATCCTTCCTCGGGATGCTGGTGGCGAGCGGTCTTGCCGTGACCGCAATCCAGGCACGCGACGCCGCCCGCGACCAGCGCCGCGAGGCAGAAAGCCTGGTTGAGTTCATGGTCGTCGATCTTCGCAAGAAGCTCGAGCCGATCGGCAGGTTGGACGCCCTCGACGGAGTCGGCTCTCGAGTCCTGCAATATTACGGCAAGCAGGATCCGTCGGAGCTTTCGGACCGCGGACTCGAGCAGCGTTCCAGTGCACTCAACATGCTTGCCCAGGTTGCGTTGCTGCGCGGAAATCTAACCGAAGCGCAGCAACTGTCTCAGCAGGCTTCTGCGGGTACGGCCGAGCGCTTGCGCCGCAGCCCCGAAGACCCGCAGCGGCTTTTCGACCATGCCCAGAATATCTTTTGGGATGGAGAAATCGCACGCAACCGCGGGCAAATGGCCGAGGCCGAGGCCGATTACCGCGAATACAAGCGCCTCGCCGACAAAATGGTCGCGCTCGATCCGAACAATCTCAAATGGCGGATGGAAGTACTCTACGCCAATGAGAATCTCGGGATCGTTCTCCTGAACCAGCGGCGATTCGCCGAGGCGAGCGGGCAGTTCGAAACCGCCCTCCACGCAATGGAATCCCTGTCGGCAGTCGATCCAAGCAATCGAGACTATCAGAAGGAGCTTGCGAACGCTCTCTATTGGATAGCGGAATCGCAACGATCGGAAGGAAACTTCGGCGGCGCAATCGCCGCTCGCGAACGGCAGCTCTCGTTAATCGACCGCCTGCTGGGAGACGGATCTGACGTCGAGCTCCGCCGGCAGTCGATGGTTGCTCATCTGTCGTTGGGCGTGCTGTTCGGGGAGCAGAGCCAGCCCAAGGCGGCCATTGATGACCTGCAGAGCGCGATCACAGAGGCTGACCGCCTGGTCCCGCTCGATCCTACCAACGCGGTTTGGAAGATGGTTGCAGCAAATGCCCGGCTCGAGCTTGCCAAGGACCTGCTGGCGCTCGGCCGCGAGGAGGACGCCGGTCGCCAGATAATGGCTGGATGCGGCCTGGTGACCGGTCTTCGTGCCCGCGGCGCAGATACGGGAAGAGTTCGAGTCATTCAGACGGACTGCCTCATGATGCGCGCCCGCCTGGCACTCGCGAGCGACCAAACTGCGGAAGCGTCTTCAGCCGCTGAAAACGCGGTTCGTTCCGCGACGACCGAACACCAGGATCCAGTCACGGACCGTTACAGGATCGCACTCGCGTGTCTGCTCCAAGGCAACGTCCGCCAGCGTGCCGGCGCAAGCTCGTCCGCCACGGCGGCCTGGAATGCCGGCTTGGGACAGCTCCCTGCGGGCGCTGCGGAGCGGCCCTGGGAAATGAACGTCCGGGCCGAGCTGCTTCGCAGGCTCGGGCGAAGCGCTGAAGCGCGCCCGCTGACGGCGAGGCTCGCTGCAATTGGATATCGAAGCGCAACATGATGGGAAGGGGAGAATCGAGTGACAAGCGATGACACAAGAGGGCCTCAGCCGCAGCAATCCGAACGCGTGCAAGGCGCACGGCTAAGCGAATTCGAGGGTGGAAGTCCGAAAGGCGAGCCGTGGCTCGTCCAAGTGGACGTTTATCTGGATTCGGTGGACCCGTTGGCTTTCCATCTTGAATCCTGCCTTCCGCAGGAGATTCGCAACTTCGGGGGCAAGGATGAGAAGTATCTGGTGTTCAACAACAATTGCCGCCCTGGATTCAAGATATTGTTCGAGCTGCACGATCTGACGAACGACGATCCGAACGTGAAGGGATACAGATTCCCCCATCGGGCGGACGACGCCGTCTGGTCGCAACGCGGGGCGGAATGCCCGCGCGAGTACTGCAAGGACAAAGTGCTCGAACCGGTGCGCGTGGTAGAGCCGGACGGTGCGACGCTAGTCGTCGAGTTCAAGAACGAGAAGGTGAACGAAAAGCCGCTCGGCGATTTCCGTTATACGCTGAACGTGATCAAGGACGGAGCTCAGCCGCTTCAGCTCGACCCCGGCGGAACGGGCAATAACGGCCAGTCGCTCTGGCAATAAGCGTGTGGTGCACACGTGCGGCGCCGGCTCGCACTCGGGCGGCTATTCAATGGCTAAGCCGGCGACGGCGCGCTAGCATAGCGCAGTGAACGTCGAGAGCAGCGTCGTTGAGGCTGCGCAGGCAGCCGCGGCCCATCCGCCGCGGCTTCCGTTCGTCCTCAGCGTCGGCATCACCGGGCATCGGATCGAGGCGCTGCCCACCGAAGCGGTCGAGACGATCGTCGACCGCATCGCAGCGACCCTGGCCCAGTTCAAGGCGAGCGCGCTGGACCTCTATGAAAAGGAACGCTCGCTTTTCGCCGATGCGCCGCCGCGGCTTCTGTTCGTGTCGCCGCTGGCCGACGGATCGGACCAGATCGCGGCCGAGCTTGCGCTCGACCTCGGCTTCGAGCTCCAGGCCGTCCTTCCGTTCGACCGGGAGACCTATCGTACAACGCTGCACAATTCGGGCCTGAAGCGATTCGACGAGCTGAGCTGCCGCGCAAGCTGCGTCCTCGAGCTCCCGGGAGAGCTCGACGGCGAGCTCAAGGCCTTCGTCATGGCCGGGCGCGGAACCGTCGCCCATTGCGATGTGCTTCTGGCGGTCTGGGACGGCCGGCCGCCGCGCGGGCGCGGCGGCACCGGCGAGGTCGTCCACATCGCGATCACTCGCGGCAGGGCCATCGCCCACATCCCGGTGGACGCGGCGGCGCCGCCGCGGTTGCTGTGGGCCGCATTCGATCCGATGGTCCTTACCCAGGCCGATGAAACCACGGCGGAGCGCCCGCTCGAGCGCTCCAATATCGACGCCCTCCTCGGCGCGCTGCTGCTTCCGCCGCCGGACCCGGAGGATCGCGGCTTCGCCGAAGCGTTCGCGCGCGAGCGGCTGCGGCGAATCCGGACTCGAATCGAATATCCGCTGCTGCTCGCAGCCGCCGGAGTCGGCCGATTCGGGCGCAAGGACTTCACCAACGCCCATTGCGAGCGGCAGACGCGCGACGAATGGCGCCGCTATCGCGAGGTGTGCGCCGACGCGCACAATATCGCCGCGCCGATCAATGCGCTCGAAGATTCCTATGCGTGGGCGGACCGGCTCGCGACTCACTTCGCGCAAACCTATCGCAGCGGCCACATCTTCAACTTCGTGCTCGGAGGGCTCGCCGTCTGCCTCGGCCTTAGCGCATTCATGATGCCGCACCTGAAATTCGAGGAAGCGGCGATGGAAACCGGCCTCACCGTCGCCATCATCCTCAACGCCTGGATCGGCACGCGCAACCAATGGCACCGCCGCTGGCTCGACTACCGCCAGCTCGCCGAGCGCTTGCGGCCGATGCGGAGCCTCAAGCTTCTCGGGATCGCGGCGCCCGACCCACCTGGCACCTCGACCAACCCGGTTCCGCGCCGGTGGATCGATTGGTACGCAAGCGGCATCTGGCGGGCGATGGGCTGCGTCGCCGGTTCGCTGGACGGCGACCGGACGGAACGGCTGGCGAAGGCAATCGGCGAATATGAAATCGCTCCGCAGGTCGGCTATCACGAGCGCAATTCGGCGCAGATCCACAAGCTCGACCACCGGCTAGGCGCAATCGCCCTCGGGCTGTTCGTCGCGACCGTGATCGTCACGCTCGTCACCTTGATCGGCCTGGCCGTCGATTCCGCCTGGGTGAACGCGTACGGCAATTGGCTGACTTTGATTTCGGCCGGCTTTCCGGCACTCGCGACCGCGATTTTCGGCATTCGCTTCCAGGCGGATTTCGGCGGCGACGCGATCCGGTCGAAATCGGCCGCGAACGCGCTTCGGACCATCAACGAGGAGCTTCAGGGCGGAGTGCCGCTTCCTCGCGCGGCCGACCTCGTCGAGGAGGCCGCAAGGCTGATGCTCGGGCATCTGGACGAATGGCGGCTGATCAACCAGCAGCGCGACCTTTCGGTCGGCTAAGGGCCTTTTCTTCCGGGTGCGCGCCCTGCAAAGGAACGGCATGAGTGATCCGGGCTGGAAGCTCGTCGTGCACGGCGGCGCAGGCATTATCGAGAAGTCCCGGATCGCGCCGGAACAGGAGCGGGAAATCCGGTCCGGCGTCGAACGGGCGCTGGCAGCGGGCGAGGAGATTCTCGCCGGCAGCGGAAACGCGATCGATGCCGTCGAAGCGGCGCTTCGCGAGATGGAGGACGACCCCAATTTCAACGCCGGGCGAGGCGCCGTCTTCACTTATGACGGCCGCAACGAGCTCGACGCCGCGATCATGGACGGCCGCGACCGCTCGGCCGGAGCGATCACCGGAGCGACCACGACCCGCCATCCCGTGAGCCTCGCCCGTGCCGTGAAGGACCGGTCGCCGCACGTGCTGCTTCGCGGCCGCGGCGCCGACGAGTTCTCGCGCGAGCAGGGGCTGGAGCAGGTCGAAAACAGCTGGTTCGCGACGCCGGAGCGCCGCCGCCAACTCGACGAGATGAAGGCCAACAAGGTGAGCGCCTTCGACGTCGACCTTAAATATGGGACCGTCGGCGCTGTCGCTCTCGACAGCCACGGCCATGTCGCCGCCGCGACCTCGACCGGCGGCCTCACCGGCAAGCGCTGGGGCCGGATTGGCGATTCGCCGATCATCGGCGCCGGAACCTATGCCGACGACGGCTCGGCGGCCGTGTCGGCGACCGGTTCAGGCGAATATTTCATGCGCGCGCTGGCCGCCTACCAGGTGGCGGAGCGCGTGAAGATCGGCGGCGAATCGCTCCGGCAGGCGCTCGACGATGCCCTCGCAGACGTCCAGTCCCTCGGCGGGACCGGCGGCATGATTGCCGTCGCTCCCACAGGCGAAGTGGCCTGGGGTTTCACGACTCCGGGAATGTATCGGGGCCGAGCCGACTCGAATGGCCGGGTCGTGGCGCTCTATTCCGATACCGAGGAGCGATAAGGCAGCTCTCGACCAAGCCACTCCACTTCGGCGGCGACGGCGCCTCGCTCGGTATCAAGAAAATCGCCAACCGCGCGCCTGAAGGCGGGGTCCGGAATGAAATGCGCCGATTTGGTCATCACCGGCTCATAGCCACGCGAAAGCTTGTGCTCCCCCTGAGCGCCCGCCTGGACCGACGACAGGCGGTGCGCGATCGCCCACTCGATCGCCTGGTAATAGCTCAGCTCGAAATGAAGGAATCGGACTTCGTCGACGGTGCCCCAGTAGCGGCCGTACAGCGCGTCTGGCCCGATCACGTTGAGAGCGCCCGCGATGGGCATACCGCCGCGACAGGCCAGGAACAGCAGCAGCTTGTCGCCCATCGAACTGCCGATCCGGTCGAAGAATTCGCGGGTTAGATAGGGCCTGCCCCATTTGCGGCTGCCGGTGTCCTGGTAGAAGCGCCACATCGAATCCCATTCGGCTGAGCCGATCTGCGAACCGGTCAGCGCGCGGAACTCCAGCCCCTCCCTCGCCGCCGCCCGCTCCTTGCGAATTGTCTTGCGTCGGCGGCTGGTCAGCGAATCGAGGAAGTCGTCGAAGTCGCGATAGCCGCGGTTGAACCAGTGATACTGGATTCCGTGGCGGATCAGCCAGCCGCGCTGCGCGGCCTCCGCCGTATCCTTGTCTTCAAGGAACGTGATGTGCGCCGACGAGATCTGGTTCTGGACGACCACGGTTTCGAGGGCTGCGAGCAACTGCTGCGGTCGCGAGCCGAGCAGGCGCGGCCCCGGCACGGGCGTAAACGGAACCGCGACCTGAAGCTTGGGATAATAGCTCCCGCCGGAGCTCTCCCACGCGTCGGCCCAGCCGTGATCGAACACATATTCGCCCTGGCTGTGGGTCTTGAGATAGGCCGGGGCAGCGGCGACGAGGTGGCCGCCCTCGTCCTCCACCAGGATCGGCGCCGGAGTCCAACCCGTACTCCGGCCGACGCTGTGCGAGTCCTCGAGCGCGGCAAGGAAGGCGTGGCTGACGAACGGATGATCCTGGCCAAGGCGGTCCCACGCCCGGGCGTTCAGGCCCGATACGCCCGAAGCGATCCTGGCGATAATCTCCGATTCGCGGTCGGCCATGGCCTGACGGCTATAGCAGCCCGCCTGAACTAGGGCTTCACGGCGACGATGGCGTCGACTTCGACCGCGACCCCAAGCGGAAGAATCGCGCCGACCGCGCTGCGCGCATGCCGGCCGGCCTCGCCGAACACGTCCTGCATCAGCTCCGAGGCGCCGTTGGCGACCTTCGGCTGGTCGGTGAACGAGGGCGCGCTGTTGACGAACACCCCGAGCTTCACGACCCGTTCGACCCGGTCCAGCGAACCGAGCGCCGCCTTCATTTGCGCGAGGAGCATGATCCCGCACCGCCTCGCGGCTGCGGCTCCGACTTCGAGATCGATTCCGTCGCCGAGCCGGCCTGTAATGAGGCTGCCGTCCTCGGCGAAGCTGATCTGGCCGGAGATGTGGAGAAGCCCACCGCTCTCGACTGCCGGCACGTAAGCCGCCACGGGGGCCGCGGGTTGGGGAAGGATGATGCCGAGTTCGGCAAGGCGCTGGTCGATGCTCATTGCGGCCTCCTGACCAGTCGCGCCGCGCGAATCAAGTCTTGCGGCGTACCGCGAACCCCGCGAAGCTCTGGCTGGTGGGCATCAGCTCGATGGCGTTGACGTTGACGTGCAGCGGCTGGTTCGCGACCCACCAGATGGTTTCTGCGATGTCGCCGGCGGTCATCGGGTCCATGTTCTCATAGAGCGCGTCGGACACCGCTTTGTCGCCGCCGGTGCGCACGATCGTGAACTCCGTCTCGACCATTCCCGGCTCGATCGAGGTCACCCGAACCCCGGTTCCGGCGAGATCGCAGCGCAGGTCGAGAGAGAATTGGCGGACGAAGGCCTTGGTGCCGCCGTACACCGCGCCGCCCTTGTAAGGGTAGGTCGCCGCGACCGAAGACAGGTTGATGATCGCGCCCTTGCGCTCGGCCAGCCCGGGCAGAAGCGCGCGGGTGAGCGCGACCAGCCCGGTCATGTTGGTTTCCATCACCGTCTCGAGGAGGGCCCAGTCGGTGTCCGGAAGCGGGTCGGTGGGCGGCGCCAGCCCGGCATTGTTGAGAAGCAGGTCGATCTCGCCCCACGGCGGCGACAGCTCGGCCAGCGACTGGACCGAATCGAGGTCGCGCATGTCGACCTCGAGCGGGAGAAACGAATCGCCCAGCTCGTCCGAGAGCGCCTTCAACCGATCGGCTCTTCGTCCCGTGCCGATCACCCTCCAGCCGCCGCCCGCGAAGCGCCGCGCCGCGGCCTCGCCGATTCCGGCGGTTGCACCGGTGATCAGGATGGTCTTGCTCATTGGGATTCCTCGAGTTCGTGTCGCGCCTTCACAAGCGACTCCGGTTTCACGTCCATTGCCTGCGCGACAGCCACGAGGTCCGGCTCATGCGCCTCCAGGAACCGGATCAGGCCCGCCAGAAGCGCCGGATCGGCGACGCGCTCGCGAAGCTCATCTGTCCCGATTCCGGTCAGGTCAAGGAACCGTCGCGCTCGCCGTTCGTCGGAAAGTGCCGTGGCAAGCGCAACAAGGGCGATTGCCCGTGCATCGGTTGGCGGGGCATCGGCCATCGCCTACACTTGCGTTCCAAAAGTACGAGGTGGTGAATTGGCCAAGATCCTGATCGTCGAGGACAATGCGCTGAACGTCAAACTGTTCTGCGATCTCCTCGCCGCTCACGGCCACGAGGCGCGGCCGGTGACCGACGGGCGTTTCGCGCTCGACCAGGCGCGCGAGTTCGGCCCCGATCTCGTCATCACCGACATCCAGCTTCCGCATGTCACCGGGCTCGACCTTATCCGGCTGATCCGGGACGACGAAAAATTGAAGCATGTGCCGATCATGGCGGTGACCGCTTATGCGGCCGCGGCTGATGAGGAAAGGATCCGCGCCGCCGGGGCCCAGGCCTACGTGTCGAAGCCGATTTCGGTGGCGAAGTTCGTCGCGCAGGTGAACGAACTGCTCGGGATAGAGACTGCGGACCGGAAAACGCCGGCCCCGCAGGCTACTTGATCTTCGCTTCCTTGAAGTCGACGTGCTTGCGCACGACGGGATCATATTTGCGGAAGGTCAGCTTCTCGGTCTGGGTGCGCGGGTTCTTCTTGGTCACATAGAAGAAGCCGGTATCGGCGCTGCTGACGAGCTTGATCTTTACGGTTGCCGGCTTGGCCATCTCGAAGTCCCGAAATCAAAATGAAAAGAGCGACACTCGCAAGGTGCCGCTTCACGCTCGGCGCACATGGCTTTGCAACGGATTTTTGTCAAGCATTGGAGGAGATTCGGCTAGTTGGCGGACCGTTTGAGAGCTGTCTCCAAAATCCGTGCGCGACGCGAAATCACGTCGGTTGAAACGAGCTTCTGGTCGAGATCGACGAGAAGGCGGTTGAGGTCGAGCGCCAGGCCCGCGGTGTTGCGAACTTGGCCCACCGCCTGCCTCAAAGTCGCCGGATCGAGGCGGATTGCACAGTTCCGCGGAAGGATCATGACCACCTGTCCGCGCGAATCCTCGCTGATCTTTTCCCCGCAGGTTGTCCGGATCTGCAATTGGGCCGCGTACGGCATGACCCGTCGCAAGATGTCGTGGTAGGGCGTCACCGTCGAAAGATTCATGCCCGTAACCTCGCTTCCCTCGTAATAATTGGAGATTTGATCCTGCAGATGCGGGCTCCCGATCTCGGCCATTCCGCCAATGGACAGTATCTCGTCGTAGGTGTTTCGCTTGAGCGACCACGGCAAAATCTGGCTCGACTGATAGGCGTCGATCAGAAACTGGTCGCCGAGCGCCGATGGTGGTTTGGCCATGGCGGCCAGCGTCTTTAGCGCTTCGCTTCGGACCCACTGATAATAGCCGGTTCGTACCGCCAGGTTCTGCTGATTCTCCTGAAGATCGTCGATCAACATCAGCCGGTTTTGCTCGCCGCGCTGCCGATGAAGCCGTTCCTCATTCCAATTGTTCGCCTGCATGCCCAGGAAGACGCCGGCCATGACAATCAAAAGGTCGATTAGGGCATGCAGCCAGTCGTGATGCCACAGCCGATCGCGAACGCCGCGAAGCACCATCCTCAATCCCCCGATTGCCGTTTGAACGACGTAGCCGCTTTTGAAGGTCTGTTAATCCTTTTTGGTCATTCTCGCTTCAACGGGAGGAAGACAATGGGGGACAAGCTCGGGCCAGTGCGGGACCAGATCGGCGAGCGCCTCGCCGAGTTCGCCAGCCGCGCGGAACGCCTCTCGCCCCTCGACATTCACGCTCAAATGGACGCGATCCGCCAGATCGCCGCCGCCAACGGACTCGACGCGCTCGAAGGGCTCATGCACCGCTCGGCCCAGCTCGCGCTTCTACCCGGCCACAGGGTCGCGACCCGATGCTGCCTCGAACATTTTGACGAGGCGATGGCAAGCGAATCGCGGGCGCACAGCATTTCGATCCTGGCGGCGCTGGCGCTTCGCCTCCATTGACCTGAGAAACCGGCGCGGCTCAGGGTTCGTTACGGACCCATGCGCGCTTTCTCGCAGCTTCTCGACGACCTCGCCTACACGCGATCACGCAATACCAAGCTCAAGCTGATCGGCGATTATCTCAGGCAAACGCCCGACCCCGACCGCGGGATAGCCCTTGCCGCGCTGACCGGTTCGCTGAACATCCCGACGGTGAAAGGTGCCGCAGTTCGCGCCGTAGCGGAGAAGCGGGTCGATCCAGTGCTGCTCTATATGAGCCGCGACTATGTCGGCGACATGGCCGAGACGGTGTCGCTCCTGTGGCCGACTCCAGGCGGCGAACCCGAGCTCGACGACGCAACGATCTCCATTTCAAACGCCGTCGAACGGCTGGAAAGCGCGGGCAAGCTGAACGCCCCGCGAGCGCTCGCGAACATGCTCGACCGCCTCGATTCGACAGGTCGGTTCGCGCTTCTGAAGCTGGCGACCGGAAGCCTTCGGATCGGAATATCCGGCCGGCTCGCGAAACAGGCGTTCGCCGACGCTTTCGGTCTCGACATCGATGCGGTCGAGGAGGTCTGGCACGGCCTTGCTCCTCCCTACCAGGAACTGTTCGTCTGGGCCGAAGGGCGCGGGCCTCAGCCGACGGCACACGATGTGCCGGTGTTTCGGCCCTTCATGCTGGCCCATCCGCTTGACGATACCGTCGTGTCGCTCGACGATTATGCGGCCGAGTGGAAATGGGACGGAATCCGAGTCCAGCTCGTCCGAACCGCTGGCCAGACGCGCCTCTACAGCCGCACCGGCGATGACATTTCCGGAAGCTTCCCCGAGATCGCGACAGCCTTCGAGAGCGAAGGCGTGCTCGACGGGGAACTTCTCGTGCGCGGATCGGAGCAGGGCATAGCGGACCTGCACGGCGGAGCTGCCGCGTCCTTCAACGCGCTTCAACAAAGGCTCGGGCGCAAGATCGTGAGTGCCAGGATACAGGCGCAATATCCCGCGTTCGTCCGCCTCTACGACATCCTGATCGACGGGAACGAAGACGTCCGCGGCCTCCCCTGGATCGATCGCCGCGCCCGGCTCGAAGCGTTCGTTCCGAAGCTCGATTCAGAGCGCTTCGACCTTTCCCAGCTGATCGAGGCCAAGGATTTCGACGAGCTTGCCGATATCCGGTCGCGCGCCCGCGATGCCGCGATCGAGGGCGTCATGCTGAAGCGCCGCGACAGTCCCTACGTGCCTGGTCGCCGCACCGGGCTTTGGTACAAATGGAAGCGCGATCCACTGATTGCGGACTGCGTCCTCATGTACGCACAGCGCGGGTCGGGAAAGCGCTCCAGCTTCTATTCCGATTTTACGTTCGGCTGCTGGGCCGAGGACGGTCAGCTGCTCCCTGTCGGCAAGGCCTATTTCGGTTTCACCGACGAGGAGCTGAAATGGCTCGACCGATGGGTTCGCAACCACACCGTCGAGCGCTTCGGTCCGGTGCGCGAGGTCGACAAGAGCCTCGTCCTCGAAGTCGCCTTCGACTCGATCCACTCCAGCACCCGGCACAAGTCCGGGCTGGCGATGCGATTCCCGCGCGTCAGCCGGATACGGATCGACAAACCGGCGGCTGAGGCCGACCGAGTGGCAACTCTCATGGCCATGATCACTTGAAAGCCGTTCGGGGCGCGCTAGGGTCGCGCGCCGGGAAGGGGACTCACGGACATGATGAAGAGATTCGTCGCTGTTGCGGCGCTGCTTGTGAGCACTGCGGCCTCGGCCGAGACGTACGCGGTCCAGGCGGGCCACCTGATCGTCGATGCCGCGCAGGCCGCGCGCGGTCCGTCAACCGTGATCGTCGAGAACGGCAAGATCGCGCGGATCGAGAACGGCTTCGTCGCCCCTGCAGGCGCCATCGTCGTCGACCAGCGGGACAAGACGGTGATGCCGGGAATGACCGACGTCCACGTCCATCTAACCGGCACCAGCGGGCAGCCCTGGTACACCGGCTTCACCAAAAAATATTCGAACCCCTATGGCGCCACCGTGGGCCTGACTCACGCGCTCGAAATGGCGCAGGGCGGGTTCACCACCGTTCGCGATCTCGGCGGCGATACCAGCACCGTCATCGCCGTTCGCGACGCGGTCGGCGAAGGCCGCTTCCCCGGCCCGAGGATCAAGGTCGCCGGAGCGCCGCTGTCGATCATCGGCGGCCATGCCGACGAAGCGACCGGCCTGCCGCCCGAGCTCGCGGAGGCGGTGAACGAGGCCCATCTCAACCCGTCCGTGTGCACCGGTGCAGACGAGTGCCAGAAGGTCGTCCGCCAGCTCGCCGCCGACGGAGTCGACTGGATCAAGATCATGGCGACCGGCGGAGTGCTCGACCCCGGCACCAGGGGGCTCGAGCAGCACTTCACCGACGCCGAGATGAAGGCGATCTGCGACATGGCGCACTTCATGGGCCTGAAGGTTGCCGCCCATGCCCACGGAGCGCGCGGAATCGACGCCGCGGTCCGCGCTGGGGTCGATTCGATCGAGCACGGCACCTTCATCGATGAGACCGGCGTCAAGGACATGAAGGCGCGCGGGACCTATTATGTCGCGACTTTGATGGCCTTCAGCGGCGTCGCCAATGCGCTCGGCAAAGGCATCATGACTCCCGCCAGCGAGGCCAAGACGCGGCAGACGCTCGGGGTCTGGGGCAAGGGCCTCAACCTCGCGTACCGCGGCGGCGTCAATATCGCGCTCGGAACCGACAGCGCGGTCGCTCCGCACACCATGGCCAACCACGAAGTCGAGCTGATGGTGACCAAGGGCGGAATGAGCCCGCGCGACGCATTGATCGCCGCGACCAAGGGCGGGCCGGCGCTGATGGGCCTGTCCGATGTCACCGGAACGCTCGATCCCGGCAAGTCCGCCGACCTTATCGCGGTCGAGGGCGATCCCCTCACCGATCCCACCGCGGTCCAGCACGTCGGTTACGTCATGGTCGAAGGCAATCCCATCCCGATGAAAGGTCATCCATGATCCGAACATCTGTTCTTGCAATTGCGTTGGCGCTCAGCGGCGCCGCCGCGGTCGCCCAGGACACGCCCGCGGGCGACGTTCCGTCCAAGGAAACCAAGGCGGAAGCCGCAAAGCCGAATCCCGACCAGGTGAAGGCCAGCGTCGAGGAGGACGCGCAGCCCGTCCGCCGCTCGATTTCGGTGCGCGGCCACAGCCTGTCCTACACCGCCACTCCCGGGCACCTGACCATCCGCAACGACAAGGGCGAGCCGACCGCGAGCATGTTCTATGTCGCCTACACCGTGCCTTCGTCGAAGCCGCGGCCGGTGACCTTCCTGTTCAACGGCGGCCCCGGCTCCTCGACCATGTGGCTGCACATGGGCTCGTTCGGCCCGATGAAGGTGGACGCGTCGACTCCCGAGACGATCCCGGGCCCGCCGTTCCGCTACGGCCCCAACCCGGACACCCTGCTCGACATCAGCGATCTGGTCTTCATCGACGCTCCGACCACGGGCTTGTCCCGTCCGCTCGGAAAGGCCGAGCCGAAGGACTTCTTCGGGGTGGACAAGGATCTCGATGCGTTCAGCCGGACGATCCAGCGCTACCTGAGCAAATACCAGCGCTGGAACAGCCCCAAGTTCATCATCGGCGAGAGCTATGGAACCACGCGCGCCGCCGGCCTGTCCGACATGCTTCTCGACCAGGGCGTCCAGCTCAACGGGATCGCCTTCGTCTCGACAGTGTTCAATTTCGCCGATTTCCAGGGCGACCAGTCGCTGATCAACTTCCTTCCCACCTATGCCGCGAACGCCTGGTATCACGACAAGCTCGCCAACAAGCCGCCCCTCGACCAGTTGCTTCAGCAGGCGCGGGACTTCGCCAGCGGCCCTTATGCTTTGGCGCTCCAGAAAGGGAACCGGATCAGCGACTCAGAGGCGCAGTCGATTGCCCAGCAGATGGCGCAGCTGACCGGGCTTTCCACCGATTACATCCTGCGCTCGCATCTGCGCGTCGATCCCGACCATTTCCGGCGCGAGCTGCTTCGCGACCGGCACCAGATCATCGGCCGGATCGACTCGCGCTATGTCGGCACGGAACCGAACAATATCGGCGAAGCCACCGACTACGACCCGCAGGGTAGCGCGATCACCGGCGCCTTCGTCGGGGCGCTGAACGATTATCTGTTCCGCGATCTCGGCTACAAGACTCCGCTGGTCTATCGGCCGAACAATTACGCGGGCATCTACGGGGGCGAAAACGGCTGGGACTTCACCCACAAGGGACCGGATGGAAAGCAGCAGATCGCCGACACAAGCGTCGATCTCGCCAATGCCATCCGACAGAATCCGCGGATGAAGGTGCTGTCGGTCAACGGCTATTACGACCTGGCAACTCCGTTCGGCGGCGCAGAATATGAGTTCCAGCACCTGGCGCTGGAGCCGCAGCTGCAGGCGAACATCCGCTACAAATATTACCCGGCCGGCCACATGATGTACGTCGATCCGGTGTCGGCCCGGCAGCTCAAGGCCGACCTTTCCGAATTTTATTCGAGCGCGATGTAATCGGCCGCCACTTGGAGGCCGCTCCGGCACCGGGTGACTTTCCAACGCAGACGGAAACGCCCGCCCGGAGGTTATCCGGACGGGCGTTTCTTACCTATCGGTGCGGTGGGTGGGATCAACCGATAGGCTGGAGATTCACGGCCGCGTGCTTGCCGCGCCGGTCCACTTCCAGTTCGAACGACAACCGGTCGCCCTCGTTTAGGGTCGGCAGGCCCGCCCGCTCGACGGCGGAAATATGAACGAAAGCGTCCGGCTGGCCGTCATCGCGCTGGATGAATCCGAATCCCTTCATGGCGTTGAAGAACTTCACCGTTCCCTGCGCTTTTTCGCCGGTCAGCTGGCGCTGCGGTCCGCGCTCGGCGCGCTCGACGGCAATCGGCTCGCCTTCGATTCGAAGATTCGTCGCCGAAACCTTGCCGCCGCGGTCGACGAGCGTGAACTCGAGCGGCTGGCCGTCCGCAAGATCGGTCAGGCCGGCCTGCTCGACCGCGGAAATGTGCACGAACACATCCTCGCCGCCGTCATCGCGGACGATGAATCCGAATCCCTTTTGCGGATTGAAGAACTTGACGATGCCCTTGCCTTCGCCAACGACCTGCGGAGGCATACCGCCCCCGCCGGGGCCGCGAAAACCGCCACCGCCACCGCCGGCGAATCCGCCGCGGTCGCCTCCACCGTAGCCGCCGCCACGATCGCCGCCGCCGAATCCGCCGCGGTCGCCATACGGCCGCTGACCGAATCCGCCGCGCTCTCCGAATCCGCCGCGATCGCTGGTGCTTTCTTCGAAGAACCCGTCGCGCTTGTCTCGTCCGCGACCGCCGCGGTCGCCCCTACGCCCTCTATCGAAACCCATACCGATTAAATATCCTTATGCCCCAATACCCTGTAACCAACGCGCTGGGCATCAATCGCGCAACGGTTCTGCGGTGTGTTTTTTCCACACACCGTCCACAGCCTTACATGAAAAAAGCTGCGCGCTCTAGTGATTCGATTATGGCGGGCTTGCTAAGGGCGTCGGACAAGGCGAGCCTTTCTGTTTCAAGCGGCCTGGCCCATGACCTGGCCCATCACGAGGTAAACGCATGAGCATCCATTTCCACGAGGAAGACTTGCCCGAGGGCGTCCGTTTCGCCGACGGTCCGATCGCGATCGATACCGAGGCGATGGGGCTGGTGCCCGGGCGCGACCGGCTGTGCCTCGTCCAGCTCGCCGACGGCAAAGGCGACGAGCACCTCGTCCGATTCGGCCTCGGGAGCGACTTTTCGGCGCCGCACCTCAAAGCCCTGCTGTCCGACCCCGAGCGCCTGAAGCTCTACCATTTCGCCCGATTCGATGTGGCGATCATGAGCAAATATCTCGGGATCATCGCCGCACCGCTCTATTGCACTCGCACCGCATCCCGGCTGGTACGAACCTATACCGACCGCCATGGGTTGAAGGACCTGGTGAAGGAACTTCTGGGACTGGAAATCTCCAAGCAGCAGCAGACCAGCGACTGGGGCGCTCCGGAGATCAACGATGCGCAGCGCGAATATGCAGCCAGCGACGTTCGCTACCTTCACGCACTCAAGGCGAAGCTCGACGAGCGACTCGAGCGCGAGGACCGCGTGGCGCTGGCGCAGGGCTGCTTCGAGTTCATCCCATACCGCGCTCTGCTCGACGTCGCGGGCTGGGCCGACCAGGATATTTTGGCCCATGACGGCTGAACCACGGATCACCTATGTCTGAAGCCGCTGCCCGCGAACGTGAGGTGCGCCAGCACTGGGCACAGCCCGGAAGCCAGCACGACCGGGTCATCCGGTTGGCCAAGATCGCGCTTCCCGGCGCGGTCGGGGTGCTGATCGCCTTTCTCGCCCTCGCTCCGCTCGACAAGAATAGCGAGGTCAGCTTCATCCTCGACAAGAACAAGGTGGAGAATGCGCCCGAGCGGATGCGTGTCGACGTCGCCCGCTATACGGGCGAGGACAATGACGGCCGGCCGTTCCTGATCGTCGCCCGGTCGGCGATCCAGCGCAGCTCGGAGCTGCCGATCGTCGACATCCGCGGGATGATCGCCCGGCTCGGCCTCTCCGACGGGCCGGTCACGCTTGTCGCCAACCTTGCCCATTACAATATCGACGAGCAGAAAGTTCAGGTGGCCGGCCCGATCCGGGTCAGCGGGCCCCAAGGCTATCGTCTCAACACCAGCGACGTGGCGGTGGATCTCAAGCAGAGACAGGTCACCGGCAGCGGAGGAGTTCAGGGCCAAATGAAGCTTGGACAGTTCAGCGCCGGCCGCCTCCGGGCCGATCTCGGGTCCCGGTCCGTCGTCCTCGATGAGGGCGCTCGCTTGAAAATCGTGCAGGGCGCCGTCAGATGAGCGGGATGCGCCGTATAATCCTTCTTGCCCTTTCGGCCGCTTGTGCGGGTGTTGCGGCGCTTGCCCACGCGCAGGCCCAGTCCCAGCAGGCGGTTTCGGCGCTGAAAGGCCACAATGGCAACGCGCCCGTGGACGTCACGGCCGACCGGATCGAGGTCCAGGATCGCGCCGACCGCGCGATCTTCGCCGGCAACGTCCATGTCACCCAGGCCGAGCTGACGCTCGACACGCAGCGCCTGACGGTGGCTTATTCGAGCGTCGGCTCAATCCAGATCCAGCGGCTCGACGCCAGCGGCGGCGTGGTCGTGACCAGCCCGTCGGAAAAGGCGCGGGGTGACTTCGGAGTCTATGATCTCGACCGCAAGCTCATCACCCTCGTCGGCAATGTCCGACTCAACCGCGGCGATTCGCAGATCATGGGGTCGCGGCTGGTCATCGATCTCGATTCAGGGCGGGCGGTGATCGACGGCGGACCTGCCGGAGTCGCCCGGAGCGGAGGTCGCGTAACCGGACATTTCACCGTCCCGAAGCGCGGCGGCTGACGCCGATGAACGAGGCAGCGGTCGTGGTCCGCCCCGGCGAACAGGCCGCAGCGACGGGCGTCGGCCTGGAAGTCCGCTCGATCGCCAAGGCTTACGACCGGCGGGCGGTACTCCACGACGTATCGCTGTCGGTCCATCGCGGCGAAGTCGTCGGCCTGCTCGGGCCGAACGGTGCCGGCAAGACGACCTGCTTCTATTCGGTCATGGGGCTGGTGATGCCCGATTCCGGCCGAATCTTCCTCGACGGGGAGGATATTACGGACCTGCCGATGTATCGCCGCGCGATCCTGGGGCTCGGCTATTTGCCCCAGGAGACATCCATTTTCCGCGGGCTCACGGTCGAGCAGAATATCCTCGCGGTGCTCGAGGTCAGCGAACCGATCAAACAGGTCCGCGCCGAGCGACTCGAGCGGCTGCTTCGCGAGTTCGGCCTGGGCGATCTTCGTGACAATTCCGCGATGTCGCTGTCGGGCGGCGAGCGGAGGCGCTGCGAGATCGCGAGGGCGCTCGCGGCCGATCCGAGCATCATGCTGCTGGACGAGCCTTTCGCCGGAATCGACCCGATCTCGATCAGCGACATCCGCGAGCTCGTCCGCGAGCTCAAGCAACGCGACATCGGCGTACTCATCACCGATCACAATGTCCGCGAGACGCTCGACATCGTCGACCGCGCCTGCATCATCTATGATGGGCAGGTCCTGTTCCAGGGCACGCCCGAGGCGCTGGTTGCAGACAGCGAGGTGCGGCGCCTGTACCTTGGCGAAAGCTTCGCCCTGTAGGCCTTAGGAGTAACTGAGCGTGGCGCTCGGCCCGCAAATTCATCTTCGCCAATCGCAGCAGCTGGTGATGACCCCGCAGCTGACGCAGGCGATCAAGCTTCTAACGCTCAGCAACCTCGAGCTGGAATCGGTCCTCTCCGAGGAGATGGCGAAAAACCCGCTTCTGGAGGTCGGCTCGGGCGAAGAGGGCGATTCGCCCGCGGAGGAGGTTGTCGACGAGGCGCCCGCTCCGTCGCTGAGCGATGAGCTCATTCTTGGCGGCGGCGGCGAGGACGAGCGGCCGCTCGACTATGACTTTGCCGAGCAGGCGCTTGAGACCGACAGCTTCAGCGACATTCCGGCGAGCGGCGGGGCGGCCGAAGGCTTCGATTTCGACCAGCTCGAGGCCGGAGCCACATCGCTCGCCGAGACTCTCCTTGCCCAGCTCCACGGCACCCCCGGCCCCCAAGCCTTGCTCGCCGAGATCATCGTTCAGCAGCTCGACGCCAACGGCTATCTCGGAACGCCGCTCGCCGACATCGCCGCCGATTCGGGCGCAAGCCTTGCCGAGCTCGAGAAGGCGCTGAAGCTGGTGCAGGACCTCGATCCGCCCGGAGTGGGCGCTCGCAGCCTTTCGGAATGCCTCGCTCTGCAGGCAAGGGCGGCCGACCGGTACGATCCCGCGATGGTCCGGCTGATCGACAATCTCCACCTGCTCGCCAAGGGTCGGATGAGCGACCTCAAGCGAATCTGCGGGGTCGACGACGAGGACCTGGCCGACATGGTCCAGGAGCTTCGCGCCTACGATCCCAAGCCGGGCAGCCGCTTCGCCTCGGACACTGCCGAGCAGGCGGCTCCGGACGTGTTTGTCCGGCGCACCCGGCACGGCTTCGCGGTCGAGCTCAACGGCGCCGCGCTTCCGCGCCTGCTGATCAACCGCCGCTATTACCAGGAGCTCAGGAGCGGGCCTCAGGACAGGAAGTCGAAGGCGTGGCTGAGCGAATGTCTTGCGAGCGCCAACTGGCTGGTCCGCGCACTCGACCAAAGGGCGCGGACGATCGTCAAGGTCGTGACCGAGATCGTGAAGACCCAGCAGGGCTTCTTCGACCGCGGACCCGAGGCGCTCAAGCCGTTGACGCTGCGCCAGGTCGCCGAGGCCATCGAGATGCACGAATCGACCGTAAGCCGGGTCACGTCGAACAAATATCTGCTGTGCGACCGCGGCATGTTCGAGCTCAAATATTTCTTCGGCTCGGGAGTGGGGTCGAGCGACGGCGAAAGCGAAGGCGCCTCGGCGGAGGCCGTGAAGATCGCAATCCGCGACATTATCGACCGCGAGGTCGAGGTGCTGAGCGACGACGCCATCGCCGCGCTTCTCAAGCAACGCGGCTTTGACTGCGCCCGACGCACCGTCGTCAAGTATCGCGAGTCGATGCGCATCGGCTCGTCGGTCCAGCGGCGCCGGCACCGGAAAATCACCGGACTCGGCTAGAGCGCCAGTCGCGCCCAGATCGGCAGGTGATCGGACGCCTTTCGAGCGGCGGCGCTCATGTGCACTCCGGCGGCGTCGATCTTCAAATCCTCGACGATGATCCTGTCGAGCGTGGCGACCGGGTGGCGGGAGTGGAAGCTCGGCCCGGTTGGAGCAATCCGGAAGTCGGGCGGAAGATCCTTCAGGCAGCCGCCGGCGGCGCGCCATTCGTTGGTGTCGCCCATCAGGATCGTGGGCATTTTCTGGGGGCGACCCGCAATTGCCGCAAAGATCGCGCGCATCTGCCGCCCCCGCCAAAGCCCGGAGAGATCGAGGTGCATGCCCACCACCCGAACCATTCGGTCGCCGGTGAACAGCAGCTCCGCCATCACTGCGCCGCGCGGCTCGAGCATCGGAAGCTGGATCGCCCCGCAATCGAGAATGCCGACGTCGCGCTTCACCAGCAGGGCATTGCCGTGCCAGCCAATGTTGCGGGTGTCGATGTTGAGAAACCGCTCGGCTCGCTGCCGCGCCTTTTCGAGCGGCCGCTTGTGCCTCATCCCGAACGGCACCGGCTTGTAGAGGCCGTGGGCGTCGATCAGTTCGTGGGGCACCGCCGAGGCGCGGCCGCCGAAGCGCTTGTCCGCCTCCTGCAAGGCGACGACATCGGCGTGGATCTCCTTGAGGACTTCAAGGACGCGGTGCGGGTCGCGGCGCCGGTCGGTGCCGATCGCCTTGCGCATGTTGTAGCTGGCGACGGTGATTGTGGAACCGGTCACGATGGGGCCAACCCTAGCCCCGCTAGGCAGTTCCTCAAACGTCCAGATTGGCGACGCTCAGCGCGTTCTCCTGGATGAACTCGCGCCGCGGCTCGACGACGTCGCCCATCAGGCGCGTGAAGATCTCGTCGGCGATATCGGCCTGGGCGACTTCGACCCTCAGAAGCGAGCGGTTGGACGGGTCGAGAGTCGTCTCCCACAGCTGCTCGGCGTTCATTTCGCCAAGTCCCTTGTAGCGCTGGATCGAGAGCCCCTTGCGGCCGGCGGCGAGCACCGCGTCGAGTAGCTCGGACGGGCGGGTGACGGTGACGCCCTTCTTCTCCGCTTCCGCCTCGGTCGGCTGCTCTTCCGCTTCGGCGCCCTCGATCGGCTCGGGCTTCTGCTCCTCGGAGACAGCGCCGCCCTTCTTGATCGTGCGAAGGAACGACGGCTTCGAATAGACCTCCGCCTGCTCGGCAACGAGCGAGCTGATCTTGCGTGCTTCGGCGGAGGCGAGGAACGCCTTCTCGATGACATAGGCATCCGTCACCCCGCGCCACAGATGCCGAAGAAGATAGCCGCCTTCCTCCGTGGCCTCGCCGGACCAGGTGGCTTCCTCATCGATCGCGCCGAGCCAATTGGCGGCACTGGCGATCGCTTGCTCGCGCCCGTGCGTGTTGAGGGTCGGCTTGAGCGCGCCGTTGATGGCGAGTGCTTCCAGAAGCGCGGAATCATATTTGCGGGGCGCGTAGCGCATCAGCGTCCGCACCCGGCGCGCGTGGTCGACCAGCGACTTGATGTCCCCGGCGGAACGCGGCCCCTCGGTCGTTTCGAGCACCAGTCCGTCGAGCCCGGCATTGACGAGATATTCGTCGAGCGCTGCGTCGTCCTTGAGATAGACTTCGGAGCGACCGCGGCTGACCTTGTAGAGCGGCGGCTGGGCAATCAACAGGTGCCCCGCCTCGATCAGCTCCGGCATCTGTCGGTAAAAGAAGGTCAGCAGCAGAGTGCGGATATGGGCGCCGTCGACGTCGGCGTCGGTCATGATCACGATCTTGTGATAGCGCAGCTTGTCGAGGTTGAACTCCTCGCGGCCAATGCCGGTGCCCAGCGCCTGGATGATGGTGCCGATCTCGCGGCTGCCCAGCATCCGGTCGAAGCGCGCCCGCTCGACGTTGAGAATCTTGCCCCGCAAGGGGAGGATGGCCTGGAACTTGCTGTCGCGGCCCTGCTTGGCGGAGCCCCCGGCGCTGTCGCCCTCGACCAGGAACATCTCGGACTTGGCGGGATCGCGCTCCGAGCAGTCGTGGAGCTTTCCCGGCAGCGAGGCCACGCCCATGACCGATTTGCGGCTCGCTTCGCGCGCCTTGCGGGCGGCCTCGCGCGCGGCGGCGGCATCGATGATCTTCTGGACGATGGTGCGCGCGTGGGCGGGGTTTTCCTCGAGCCATTCGGCGAGCTTGTCCGCCATCAGACTTTCGAGCGGCTGTCGCACTTCGGACGAAACAAGCTTGTCCTTGGTCTGACTTCCGAACTTGGGATCGGGGAGCTTGACCGAGACGATGGCGGTCAGGCCTTCGCGCATGTCCTCGCCGGCGAGGGTGATCTTCTCGCGCTTCAGGGCGCCCGATTTCTCGGAATAATTGTTGAGCGTTCGGGTCAAGGCGCCGCGGAAGGCGGCGAGGTGAGTCCCGCCGTCCCTCTGCGGGATATTGTTCGTGAAGCACAGCACGTTCTCGTAATAGGAATCATTCCATTCGAGAGCGACTTCGATGCCGATATCGTCGCGCTGGCCGGTGACCGAAATCGGGTCCGGGATCAGCGCCGTCTTGGCCCGGTCGAGATATTTCACGAAGGCTGCGATCCCGCCCTCGTAGAACATCTCCACCTGCTTGGTCTCGTCGTGGCGGGCGTCGACGAGGACCAGCCTGACGCCCGAGTTGAGGAAGGCCAGCTCGCGGAAGCGATGCTCGAGCCGTTCGAAGTCGAAATCGATGATCTTGAACGTCTCGGAGCTGGGTAGAAACGTCACCCGGGTCCCGCGCTTGTCGCTCTTGCCGACGACCTTGAGCGGCGCCTCGGCATCGCCGTGGCGGAAGCGCATGAAATGCTCCTCGCCGTCGCGCCAGACGGTGAGCTCCAGCCACTCCGAAAGCGCATTGACGACGCTGACTCCGACACCGTGGAGACCGCCCGATACCTTGTAGGCGTTTTCGTCCGACGTGTTGTCGAATTTCCCGCCGGCATGAAGCTGGGTCATGATGACTTCGGCGGCGGAGATGCCTTCGCCCTTGTGGATCCCGGTCGGAATTCCGCGCCCGTTGTCCTCGACCGACACCGAACCGTCGGCATTGAGCGTGATCAACACCCGGTCGCAGTGGCCGGCAAGCGCCTCGTCGATCGCATTGTCGCTGACCTCGAACACCATGTGGTGCAGGCCCGAGCCGTCGTCGGTGTCGCCGATATACATTCCGGGCCGCTTGCGAACCGCGTCGAGGCCTTTGAGCACCTTGATCGATTCGGCGCCGTAACTGTTCTGGTTGGGGTCTGTTGCCATGAATGAGATATAGGGATTTACGCTCAGAAGTCACGCGCAGGCGCGTGCGCGCGCGTGAGTCGCAGGGAATTAGAAAGGGGCTCCTTCTACTTCTTCTACTTTGTGAACTTTGGCGGGCCGCAAAACGTGGCGAGGGAGGCGAGGCGGCGTCATCGCCAAGCTTCAATCACAAATGCCGCCCTGTAGGACAGGAAAAAATCCGCTGGCGGCCGCGAGCGATCCGCCGGGTATCAGGTGATGCGCCCCCAACTGCCCTATCGGCGTGCTTATCCGGCCAGTGTCCGTTTCGGGTGGAAAGCTGACATGAGCGGATTGCACAGCTGATCGAAGCGTGATGTTACGGCGTTGGGGAACCGGCTTTCCCTCCTCCAAACCAAAAAAGGCGAGACATCACTGAAAAATCCACGACCTAGCGGTATCAGCCCAGCCAATTGTGCTTTACCGGAAGCCGGCGCCCACTTTTCTGACACGCGTTCATGTGGTTAGCCCTGCAGGATGGACATGGAAGAAAGCAAGGAATCCGAGGACATCGAGCAGCTCCTCGCTACGCCGGGGCTTGCCGATGCTCTGGAAACCGACCGGTTCAAGCAGTTTCTCGATCACGTACCGGTGGCCATCGCCGTGTCTGAAGTTGGCCCCTCGGAGGCGATCACATACTGCAACTTGGAATTCGAACGCCTGACCGGCCAGCCCGCAGCGAAGATTCAGGGCAATGACTGGAAAGTCCTGCCAGGGGTGGCGGCACCGCGCGGCGACGACACTTCGTTGGGCGAGGCCATTCGAAGCGACGAGGAATATATCGGTACCTTCACCATCGATCGCGACGGCAACCGAGTCGATGTCGATGCCTGGTCGAACACGATCGAGAGCGACGAGGGAGTCCCGATGTTTCGCCTCGTGGCGTTGGCGAGCATCAGGCAGCGTGACCGATCCGCTGACGAACAATATCACCAGCTGTTGCTGGACAAGGATGTCCTGCTTCGCGAATTGCAGCATCGCGTCAAGAACAACCTCCAGATGATAACGGCGCTAATCCGGATGGAGGCTCGCAATGTGCCTGACGGCGAAACCGGTGAGCGCTTCGACCGCCTCGCCGGCCGAGTCCAGTCGCTAGCGCTCCTCTATGACCTCCTGGCTGGAGACGATGCAGACGATGGAATCGACCTTGGCGTCTATCTAAGCCAGGTCGCTTCGTCGGTCATGCAGGCCCATGCGATTGAGGGTATCCGCCTGGATCTGAAGGTGGACACCTGGCCGGTTTCGATCAATGTCGCCATGCCCACGGGCTTGGTTGTCAACGAGCTCATGACAAACGCACTCAAGCACGCCTTCGTCGGGCGCGACGGCGGCACTATCACCGTTTCAAGTCTGGTCGGTGATTCCGGCTGCCGCGTCGTAATTGCCGATGACGGCGTTGGCCTGCCGGAAGGCGCGACCTGGCCTCAATCCGGCAAGCTCAGCGCTGTGATCGCTCAGTCGTTAAAGCAGAATGCCAAGGCGCAACTGGAAGTCCATTCCACGCCCAATGAGGGATTGCGTGTCACCATCTTTTTCGCTCGCGAAGCTGCTGAGCCGGACGCAGTCTAGCTGTGCAACGAACGCCGAGCCAATAACGATGGCCGGTCAAGGTGAATGTCCGCAATGGGCAGTGGAAAGCGGACGCCAACGCCTCCCCTCCCTGGAAGGGTGGGGAGGAATCGGCGGCTGAGCGCCTAGGCGGCGCGGTTGCCGCCGGAGCGGCGGCGGCCGTGGAACGGACGCTTCGCGCGGTTGCCCTCGGGCCGGTGAGCCGGGTTGCGGTTGGGACGGTGGTCGCGCTGACCGCCGCCGCCTCGTCCGCCGCGAGCGGGGGTTGCGGGCTTGAGCGCCTTCGTGGCGGCGACATGGCTGGCGAAATTCTCGGGCAGCGCATCGACCGCGAGCTTCTGCTTCGTCAGCCGCTCGATGTCGCGCAAATTGCCGCGCTCCTCGGGCGAGCAGAAGGCGATCGCGATCCCGTCGGCGCCAGCGCGGGCGGTGCGCCCGATCCGGTGGACATATTGCTCCGGGACCTCGGGCAGGTCGTAATTGACGACATGGGTGACGCCCGGAATGTCGATCCCGCGGGCGGCGATATCGGTGGCGATCAGGACCTTCATTTCGCCCGATTTGAACGCGGCGATCGCGCGCTCGCGCTGGGGCTGGCTCTTGTTGCCATGGATGGCGTTGGCGGGAATCCCGGCCGCTTCGAGCAGGCGGACGACCTTGTCGGCGCCGTGCTTGGTGCGGCTGAAAACGAGCGCGCGCTCGACGGCGTCGGAGCGGAGGAGCTCGATCAGGAGCGCCGTCTTTTCCGCCTGGCTCACCATCGTCAGCCGCTGCTCGACCCGGTCGACAGTCGAGGCCACCGGAGTCACCGAAACTTCGGCGGGGTTGCTGAGATACTGGTCGGCGAGCTGCTTGATCGCCTTGGGCATGGTCGCCGAGAAAAACAGGGTCTGCCGCTTGGAAGGCACCAGGGCGACGATCCGCTTCAGCGCGTGGATGAAGCCCAGATCGAGCATCTGGTCGGCTTCGTCGAGCACCAGGATCTCGATCTCGCGAAGGCTGAGCGCGCGCTGGTCGATCAGGTCGAGAAGGCGGCCGGGCGTCGCGACGAGCACGTCGAGCCCGCGGGCGACGGTGCGGAGGCTCTTGCCGTTGGGAACGCCGCCGAAGATCACGCCGACCGAAAGCTGCATGAAGCGGCCGTAGGCCTTGGCGCTGTCGGCGATCTGCGAGGCGAGCTCGCGGGTCGGTGCGAGCACCAGCATCCGGATCTGCCCGGGCTTGAGGAACTGCGGGCGGTCCGCCGCCAGCCGCTGGAGCGAGGGAAGCATGAAGGCCGCGGTCTTGCCGGTGCCGGTCTGGGCGATGCCCAGCAGGTCACGGCCGGTCAAAACGGTCGGGATGGCCTTGCTCTGGATCGGCGTCGCCTTCGTATAGTCCTTGGCGGCGAGCGCATCGAGAAGGGGCTTCGAGAGCCCGAGATTCATGAATGACATTGTTTAAATTCCAAATGTGCGGGCGGCGCGCTGGAAGGCGCACCGCGAGCGGGTCAAAAGAGCGCCCCGCGTGAATAGGAGAGCAGGAAGTCGAGGCGCGGGCCGGTTACCGCCGAAGCGTTGAGCCGATCACGCCGCTTGGAAAAAGCGCCTCGTGTTGCAGTGCGATATAACGGTGATTGTTAAAAAGTCCACCTGTTCGTCATTCGGCGGCGATTTCCCCGGGACGTACGTGGATGCGGGAGGCGCCTCCGATCTCCTCGAAGAGCGCGGCTTCGGTCGCGGTCATCCATACTTGGCCGCGCCCCTCCAGACGCCCGAAGAGCGCTTCGCGCCGCTTCGGGTCGAGATGCGCAGCGACCTCATCCAGGAGAAGGATCGGCGGCGCTCCGCGCCTGTCGGCGACGAGATCGGCATGGGCAAGGACGAGGCCGAGTAGAAGCGCCTTCTGCTCGCCGGTCGACGACATTGCGGCGGGCATTCCCTTGCCGCGATGAGCGACCGCGAGGTCCTGCCGGTGCGGGCCGGCCAGGGTTCGCCCGGCAGCGGCGTCGCGCGAGCGGCCGAAGCGAAGCTCGGACGCCAGGTCGCCTCCGCTCCACCCTTCGAGCGCAAGCACGGCGCGCGCGAATTCGTCATCGGGGGCTCCGACGGCGCGCTCATCGAGAGCGGCAACGGTGCGGGCACGAGCGGCGGCGAGCGCAGTGCCATGCTCGGCCATTTGCGCTTCGAGCGCGTCGAGCCAGGCGGGATCGGCGCTGTCCGGGTCCGCGAGCAGCTTGTTGCGCGACCGCATCGCCGCTTCGTAGCGCGACGCGTGGTGGGCGTGCGACGGTTCGAGTGCGAGGACCAGCCGGTCGAGGAAGCGCCGGCGGTCTCCGGCCGCGCCGGTGAACAGTCGATCCATGGCTGGAGTGAGCCACAGCACCGACAGCCATTCGCCCAGCGAGTTTGCGGAAGCGGCAGTGGCGTTGATTCGCACCTGGCGGCGTTCTGGGGCGGCTGCGAGGGTGCCCGTGCCGATGTCGATCTCGCCAGCGCGTGCCGCGACTGCGAAGCCGCCGCTTGCGCCGCTTCGAGCCATGTCCGACAGCGCGGCGCCGCGGATTCCCCGCCCTGGCGACAATAGCGACACGGCTTCGAGCAGGTTGGTCTTGCCCGCTCCGTTCTCGCCGTAGAGCAGGACGAAACCCGGCCCCGGCTCGATCAGGGCGTCGGCGTAGGAGCGGAAGTCGGTGAGGGCGAGGCGGCTGACGTGCACTTCAGTGGAATTAGAGGGAAGTGGCGCGAAGTAAATTCGCGCCGTCGGTCCTGTCGCTCACGGATGCTCGCGCAGGCCGTCCGGTGTTCAACGTCTCTCCCGTAAGCTGCGTTCGCTTCGCTCCACTTAGCTTACGGTCGGCGTTTCACACCCGCATCGGCATCAGCACGTAGAGCGCGTTGGACTTGTCATTTTCGCGAAGCAGCGTGGGCGCGGCGGCGTCGGCGAGGTGGACCTCGACCGTGTCGCCTTCGATTTCGCCGAGGATGTCGAGCAAATACTTCGCGTTGAAGCCGATCTCGATCGTGTCGGAACCGTAGTCGGCCGGAATCTCCTCGGTCGCGGTGCCGCTTTCCGGCGAGGTCACCGACAAGATCACCTTGTCGCGATCGACGCTCATCTTCACCGCCCGAGTCTTCTCGCTGGCAATGGTCGAGACCCGGTCGACACCCGACGCGAAAGTCTTGGGATCGAGCTTGAGCAGCTTGTCGTTCGCCGTCGGAATCACCCGGTTGTAATCGGGGAAGGTGCCGTCGATCAGCTTGCTGGTCAGCACCGCGCTTCCCAGGCCGAAGCGGATCTTGGTCGGGGACAGCGAGATTTGGACGGTCCCTTCGACTTCCTCGAGGAGCTTGCGAAGCTCTGCGACGCACTTCCTGGGGACGATGACGTCCGGCATCCCGTCGGCGCCGTCGGGCTTCGGGAGGACCACCCGGGCAAGCCGGTGGCCGTCGGTCGCAGCCGCCTTGAGCTGGTCGTCGGCGACGTGGAGGAAAATGCCCATCAGATAGTAGCGCGTCTCTTCGCTGGAGATGGCGAAGCGAGTCTTGTCGATGATCTGGCGAAGAGTGGCGGCGGGAAGCTCGAAGCTCGTCGGAAGCTCGCCTTCGGAGATCACCGGGAAATCGTCGCGCGGAAGCGTCGATAGATGGAAGCGCGAGCGTCCGGCCGAGAGGTGCATCTTGCCCTCGGCGACATTGAGCTCGACCTGGCTGCCTTCGGGCAGCTTGCGGACGATGTCGAACAAAGTGTGGGCGGCAACGGTCGTCGCGCCGGGCTGGTCGACATTGGCCGGAACGCTCTCGTCGACCTGAAGATCGAGGTCGGTTGCCATCAGCCGGATCGAATTGTCGTCGCGCGCCTCGATCAGCACGTTCGACAGGATCGGGATCGTATTGCGCCGCTCCACGACAGATTGCACGTGGCCGAGGCTCTTCAAGAGTGTCGCCCGTTCAATCGTCGCTTTCATCGCGCGCCCGCCCCGTCAAAGCTTTTGGTTGGCGTCGTTATAGCGAGCCTTCGCCGCCGTTCCAGAGTCTAGCTGCGCGAAAACGCGCTATCGTTTTTCCTGCTGCGGCCGGCCGGAGGAGGCGGCGGTCTTCGGCGGAGCCAGCACGGCATCGATATCGTGGACGACGCCGTTGGATGCCTTGATGTCGGCCTGGGTCACCCTCGCCTTGCTGCCGTCGCCGCCGGTAAGAACGATATTGCCTCCGTCTTTTGTCGCGGTCAGCGTTTCGCCGCCCATTGTGGCCAGCAAAGCCTTGCCCTTGCCGTTCTCGATGGCCTTCGAGATGTCGTCGGAAAGGATCACGCCCGGAAGGATGTGATAGGTGAGGATTCGCGTGATCTCTGCGCGGTTCTTCGGGTCGGCGGGGTTTTTGAGAGCGTCGCCCTCGGCCTTTCCGAACGCGTTGTCGCTGGGAACAAGAACGGTGTAGGGACCGGGGCCGGCAAGCGTCGCGTCGAGGCCGACCGCCTTCGCCGCCTGGAAGAACTTGCTGTTCTGATCGAGCGAAGCGGCGATGGTCTTGTCGCCGGCAGCCTCTTTAGCTTGCGAGCTTTGGACCGGGGCCATGGTGTTGGAATTGGACTTGCCGCAGGCGCCGAGCGCAAGCGCAGCGGCACAAACGCACAATGGAAGCGTCTTGAGCATACGATCATCTCCTGACGAGAAAAACAATACGGCCCCGCAACGCCTGCGGGGCCGCTTGCGATCCATGAAGGATCAGGTCAGTGCCGAGACGACCAGAGCGGTGACCAGCTGGCTGGCCGGGTCGACGCGATAAATGGACCCGTTCGAATAGCGGTACCACGCGTCCGGCGTGTCGTAATAGGTCGACCGATAGGCGTACGGCACGTTGTAGGCGCTGTAGCCGATCGGAAGCGGCTGCCCGATCGCGAGCGAATTCGGGCTGAGCAGCGCCGCCACCGCAGTGATCAGGCTGGTGGTCGGATCGACCTGGTAGATGGCACCCGGCGCGTAGCGATAATAATAATCGCTCGTGTCGTAATAATAGGGCCGATACTGGTACGGCACGTTGTACGCGGAGTAAGCGAGCGGCATCACCTGGCCATAGCCGTAGCCGTAGCCGAGCACCGGATCGACGTCCTCGATCAGGCCGGTGTAGGGATCGACCTCGTACATATAGCCATCGGCATAACGATAATCGTAGTAAGGCGAGGACGGGTAGAACGGCTGGTACGCCGCCGGCATCGCATAATAAGGATAGGCCGCCGGAAATGCCTGGCCGACGGTGTAGCCGAGGCCGAACAGCGGCAGGAGCGCGCTGATCACATCGTCGCTGCGGTTGACGCGGTACATGTAGCCGTCGCCGTACCGATAATAATAATTCGGCGTGTCGGCATAGACGTACTGCAGCCGGTTAGGCAGGTCGCGAAACGCGACCTGGTCGCGCACGACGTCCAGCCGCTGGCCGAGCAGCTTGTCCGCCTGGCCCGGAGGCATGCAGGCCACCGGCTTCTTGGCCAGGCCCGGAGGGCAGCCGCCGACGCCGAAACCGAGATTCTGGGCGAAATTCACCCGCTCGCCTTGGCGAATCTGAAGCGGGGCTCGCTGGTTCTCCCGGATCGCCATTACAGGTGCGACGTTACGGCCAAGTACCTCGTTGCGGCGGACCATCTCCTGACGGACGGCCTGACGGTTGAGGGCGCGGCCGCGTTCGGCGGTGCGGATATTTGCGCGATTGGCTGCACGCTCGGCAGCGCGGACATTGGCCTTTCCCTGGGCCCGCCCTTTCTGCTCATACATCGCCATGCGCCTCTCGGCGCCGCGGTTTTCGCGGGCCTGAATGCGCATTGCCGAGCGCTCACCGCCGCGGTTCTGGCGGGCCTGCGCCCGAGCTTCGCCGCCGCCGCGCGCCTGGACTCGAGCTTCACCGCCACCGCGGGCCTGGACTCGAGCTTCGCCGCCACCGCGGGCCTGGACTCGAGCTTCGCCGCCGCCGCGCGCCTGGCGAGCCTGCTGTCCGCCTCCGCCGCCCCCGCCATGTTTCTGGGCAACGGCATGGCCGCCGTTACCGTGACCGCCGCGTTCGCCATGCGGACCGGCCGCGGCCGGAGCAGCAATTGCCAGGGCGGCCACGCCTGCGGCCAAAATCAACCTGGTCATGATTGGAACTCCCTTCGTTTCAGGCTTTCAACGAAGATGTGGGAGCGCGCGTTCCTGCGGCCAAGTTCGCTTCGCCTGCGACGAGCCGCATTTGGGCGCACTGGGATGAATGGCGGATTTCCGCAGCGTTCAGGATAGGGCCGAGTCCTCGACCCAGTCCATTCGAAGCCTTTTGGCGGCGAGGAACATGAGAATGGCCGCCAGAAGGTAGAAAATCGTGCCGCCCACCGCGGCGGCGCGAAGCGCGTCGACGCCATAGCTGCTCTTGAGCGAATCCGAGACCCGGCCGATCAGGAGCGGACCGATTCCGAGGCCGATGAGGTTGTTGATGAGAAGGAAGCTTCCGGACGCGGTCGAGCGCATCCGCGACGGCGCCAGATGCTGGACCGCGGTAATGACCGGGCCGAGCCACAGGATGTTGACCGCATTGCCGATCAGAAGCAGCGGCCATGCCACCCACAGGTTCGGCGCCATCAGCCCCGCCGCCCAGGCGAGGGCGGACACCACCCAGGCGAGGGCCGGAAGACGCGCGTACCAGGCCTTGTCGCTGGCCCCGAGCTTGTCCGCGAGCCAGCCGCCGGCGAACACGCCCGCGGTCCCGCCGATCAGCAGGAGCGACGACAGGAACTGCCCGGTCGGGACCAGCTCCAGCCCGAAGCTGCGCATCATCACCGCTGGCGTCCACAGCGCGAGCGCGTAGCCGATGAGAGAGCTGCTCGAAGAGGCGAAGGCGAGCAGCCAGAAGGATGGCTTGCGAGCGAGCAGGGGAAAGACTTCTGAGATCGGGGCCGCATCGGCCACCGGCTTCGCCTTGGGCAGGTCGCGAACGTAATAGCGAAGGATCGGGGCGAGGATCACCCCGGCGATTCCCATGACCAGGAAGGCGGAGCGCCAGCCGACCCAGTGCGCGAGATAAGCGCCGATCAGGGAGCCGCCGGCAAGGCCGAGCGGGATTCCGAGCGAATAGATGGCCAGCGCCCGGGCCCGGCGCTCGGGCGGGAAATAGTCGGCGATCAGCGCATAGGAAGGCGCGACTCCGCCAGCTTCCCCCACCCCGACACCAAGCCGGTACAGGAACAGCTGCAAATAGCCGGTCGCGGTTCCGCACAGCGCCGTGAACGCGCTCCACACGGCGACCGAAGCGGCGATCACCGCGCTTCGGCTCGCCCGATCGGCGAGATAGGCGAGCGGCAGCCCGAGCACGGAATAGAGAATCGCGAAAGCGAGGCCGCCGACCGCCCCGAACTCCGTGTCGGTCAGGTGAAGGTCGGCCTTGATCGGCTCAGCAAGGATGCCGAGGATCTGGCGGTCGAGGAAATTGAAGATGTAGGCCAGCAGGAGGAGCGACAGCAGCACTCGCGGGGAGCGGCCGGCGCCGGCGCTTTGGTCTGTCTGGCTCATTCGGCCGTCATCAAGGCACGGTGCGGAGGAATTCGTCAATCGCAGCGATCGCTTCGGGCTCCGTCAGCATCGGCGCGTGCCCGACGCCGGGAACGATCGCCGACTGGAGCGAGGGCGCGCTCCGCTTCATCCGGCGGGCGATTTCCGCGGTCGTCAGGTCCGACAATTCACCGCGGACGAGCAGGGTCGGTCGCCTGCGGGCGAGGCGGCGGAAGAGCAAAGTGGCGAGGAGGCTGCGGGTCTTGACCGGCCGGTTTGCGTGCGGAACCGCGATGGCCGGATCATAGTCGAGCAGGGGGCGGCCACTCTCTTCCCGAAAAGTGCGGCGAGCGAAGGCGGCCCAATCGGCTTGCAAGTGTCCCGGAAAGGCCGCGACGTTGGTCCGCCGGACATAATCGGCGGCGTCGTCCCAATTCTCTATGGTCGCCGGCTGTCCCGCGTAAGACAGAATCCGCTCGATCCCTGCCCTCCCGACTTCAGGACCGACGTCGTTGAGCACGGCTGCCGCCACCGCCCGCGAGCAAATGGCGGCGAGCGCCAAGGTGATGAGACCGCCCATCGAGGTTCCGAGGAAGACCGCCCGCGCGATTCCGAGCGAATCCATCAGCTCCAGCACGTCGCGCGCATAGACCTTGTGCTGGTAGTTTTGCGGATTCGGATCGAAATCCGATCGTCCACGACCGCGCACGTCGGGAACCAGCACCCGCCGTCCGCCCGAGGCGATCCGCGGCGCGACCTCCTCGAAATCCCTCGAGTTGCGGGTGAGGCCGTGAAGGCAGATGACCGGCAGGCGGCATCCGCCGCTCGCGCCCGGATAGTCGCGGGCGTAGAGCTTGAGGCCGTCGCGCGAAATCCACTCGCGCTCCGAAAAGCCGGTCATCTTGGAAGCAGCTTCGTGTCGATCAGAAGTTGAGACCTATCGACAGCCACAGCTGGCGCGGATTGCCGTAATAGGCCGTGAGAGTGCCTTCCTTGCCCAGAGTCGGGATCGGGTTGCCGGCCCCGTCGAGGATGAAGGCGCCCGTGAAGGGGTTCTGCGCAAGGAAGTTGTAGCCGGAGACGATATATTTCTTGTTGGCCAGGTTCTTCCCGTGAAGGCCGATTTCATAACGGCCGTTTCCAGAGCGCCAGAGGAGATTGGCGTCCCAAAGCGCAAAGCCCTTCTGGTCCAGGCCGGGACTTGCCAGTTCGAACTGCTGGCTCTTGCTACGATAGGACAGCGTGGTGCTGGCATCGATGCGGCCGCCCCACGCCGGCGTATTGTAGGCGATCGTGCCGCTGGTCGTCCATTTGGGCGTATTCTGGATCTTCCGGAACTTCGCGACATCGACCGGCCCCGAACCGGGGATGTTGGTGATGAAGTGGAGGTACTTGGCGTCGAGATAGCCAAGCGAGCCGGAGAAGTTCAGCCGGTCGCCGACAGTCGCCATGTCGGTGGCGGCGAGGAGATTGCCTTCGAACTCGAACCCGCGGAAGCGCGCGCTGCCGGCATTGGTCGTGATTCCGCAGAAAGTCTGGACTCCCCCGACGTTGCATCCGGCAGAACCCGGCACCTGCACATCCTTGTATTCGGCGTCGAAGACATCTGTCGCGAACTGCAGGCGGCGGTTGAACAGCGATGCCTTCCAGCCGAGTTCGTAGCTGTCCACCTTTTCGGGATCGAAGGCCATGAAGTCGAAGATGTCCTGCGGCGACTGGCTCGGCGCTTGGCTGGACTGGCCACGCGGGTCGAAGCCGCCCCCTTTGAAGCCCTTCGCATAGCTGATGTAGAAATTGTTATTGGGCGTCGGCTTGAAGCTCAGCGACGCGCGCGGAGTGAAGGCAGTGTCGGTGCGTCGCCCTTCGAAGTTGGATGTGATCGCAATCGGAATGCCTATGCCGAAGCCGTCGGAGCCGCCGAGCTCCGGTGATCCGCCGCGGATGTAGGTGGTGCGGAGGATTTTGGCGTGCCGCTTGTCATTCGTGAAGCGGCCGCCGAGCGACAGGCTCCACTGCGGCGAGAAGTCGTAAGTGAAGTCACCGAAGATCGCCCAGGTCTTGGTGTCGACGTCGCCCGATGTGCCGGCAGTGAGTCCGGGAAGGACCGCGGGCAGCGTCGTGTACAGCCGGACATCGAAGATATCGGAGGCATTCGCATTCAGATAATAGAAGCCGGCGACGCCCTGCAGCGGACCGCGGTCGGCGACCAGCTGGAATTCCTGACTGAACTGATGGTCCTTGTAGATCGCCGGAACATCGAGATCGACAGCCGGAAGCGCGTCGAAATCGATCGGAGTCTTGCTCCTGTTCTTGCGGTACGCGGTGATCGTGCGGAATTTCAGCCAATCGTTGATGCCGATCTCGCCCCAAAGCGCGGCTCCGCCGCCCCGGACCCTCTGCTTGGGATCGTTGAGGGCGCCACGCGTGTCGAACACGTCGCTCAGCACCGGCGCGCCGCTGGCTAGTCCCGGGATCAAGCGGTGGCCGCCGCGCGGATTGCTGTTGTCCCAGGTCCAGTCGCCCGACAGGCGGAAGAAGACGGCGGGACTGGGCTCGAACTCGAGCGTTCCGCGGGTCGCCCAGATGTCCTTGTTGTAATTATCGAGGCCGTTGGTGAGGTTCTTGCCGAAGCCGTCGTGGCTGAGCCGGGCGACCGAGGCGCCCGCCTTGAATGCCGATCCGAGCGGAGTCGACGCGGTGACGATCAGGTCGCTCTGCTTGTAGGTGCCGAGATTGGTCCTGATCTTGAGCTCGGGATGGTCGGAAAGACGGCGGGTCACATATTTGATCGCGCCGCCGATCGTGTTGCGGCCGTAGAGCGTTCCCTGCGGCCCCCGCAGGACTTCGATTCGCTCGACATCGTAAATATCGAGAACCGCACCCTGCGGACGGTTGAGGTAGACGTCGTCGAGATAGATTCCGACGCCCGGCTCGAAACCGGCGACGGGGTCCTGCTGGCCGACTCCGCGGATGAAGGCGGTCAGAGTCGTGTTGGTCCCGCGCGAGACCTCGAAGGTCACGTTCGGAGTCGTGTCGCCGAGATCTGTGATGTCGATGGCGCCCTGGCGGTTCAGCTGCTCACCGGAGAAAGCGGTCACCGCGATCGGAACGTCGAGAAGGACCTCTTTGCGCCGGCGGGCGGTGACCACGATCTCGGTATCGCTCGCCTGGGCTGCCTTGGCCTCGGTCTGCTGGTTCGACGGAACGGTCGGGCTCGTCGCCGGCTGTTCCTGCGCAAAGGCGGGGGTCGCATAAGCGATGGCCGCGGCCGAAGCGAACAAAACGGTTCGAACAGAAATGATTCGCATTGTAAGAAGCCCCCTCCACTGCGCATTCCCTGCAGATTGCACGAAATGTGGCATGAGCTATAGTGAAAGTTGAACCGGCTTTCAACTTAGGAAAACCCTTGGCCGGCGGGGGACCAGATGCGGGGGACGAGGAAAGCCGAAAACAGCCCGGCGAGCGAGGGGAAAGCGCCGCGGACGGCGCGCGGCGAGCGGACCCTTCGCAAGATCCTCGACGCTGCGCTTGAGGAATTTGGCGAGCGCGGCTTTTCGGACGGATCCATTGTCGGGATCACCCGGCGCGCCCGCGTCGCCCTTGGCACCTTCTACACCTATTTCGACAGCAAGGAGGCGGTGTTCAAGGCGCTTGTGACCGACATGTCGACGCGCGTGCGCGACCATGTCGCGCCGATCCTGGCGGCATCCGCCGACACGCTCGAAGGCGAGGGCAAGGCGCTGGAATCCTATCTGGAGTTCGCTCGCGCCCACAATCAGGTGTACCGGATCATCGATGAGGCCGAGTGGGCCGATCCCGAAGGTTTCGAGAAACATTATCGAACGACCGCCGACCGGATCGCGTCCCGGCTCGATGCCGGCAAGGCCAACGGCGAAGTGGTCGCTTCCGACTCACAGCTCGCGAGCGAAGTCGAGGCCTGGGCGATCATGGGAATGAACGTGTTCCTGGGCCTTCGCTTCGCCGTGTGGGGCAAGGAGAAGCCGGCCGACGTCGCACGAATTGCCAACCGGATGGTCCGCGACGGCCTCAAGCCCTAGGTCTGCAATTCCCCCGCGAGTTCGGCGAACCGCTCGACATCGGTTTCGTCGTGATAGAGGCCGAGGCCGATCCGGAGCACATCGCCGCGAACGTCGACGATGCAGCGCTTGGCGGCGAGCTCGGCGCACCAGCGCTGCGCGTTCGGCGAGCGAAACGCGAGGAAGCGCGCGTGGGGGCGCTCCCCGAGCGGGTTCAGCAGATCGGCTTGCGCAAGCGGACTGTTCCTCAGCTTGTCGAGCAGGTGCTGCTGGAGCGACTCGACATGCGCCGACACGCGCTTCGTCGTGAGGCCATTGTCTGCGAGCATCCGCTGGACGGCAGCGAACCGGTACAGGCCGGAAGCATCGAACGTCGCGCCCATGAATCGCATCGCGTCTTTCGAATAGCCAACCGCGCCGGGCGGCAGCTTCAGATCCTCGAACTCGGCGTACCAGCCGGTAATCCGCGGTCGCGGGCCAAAGCCCGGCGGGGCGTGCAGGAAAGCGCAACCCTCGCCCGCCATCGCATATTTGTAGCCGCCGGCGATGAAGAAGGCGGACCGCGCGGCCTCGGCGGCGAACGGCGTCTCGACCGCCATGAAGGCATGGTAGCCGTCGATCACTACCCACGGCCCTTCCGGACGGGACAGAGCGGCAAGCTCGGCAACGGATTCGAACAAACGGCCGCTTCCGAACAGGACCTGGCTGACGAAGATGAAATCGTGCGCGCCCGTTCGTGCGGCCTGGAGAAAGCGATCGCTGAAACTGTCGAACGGCTCCGTCGCAATTCGATCGACACTTGCTGCCCCGGACTCCTCCCACCGCGCGAACTGCCGGCGCGCGCTGTGGAACTCGCCATCGCTGGTGAGCACTCGGATCGGCCAGTCGTTCGGAGCCGCAGCAAACAGCCTGACGAGAAGCTCGTGCGTGTTCGATGCGAAGACGATCGCGTCGGGCATGGCGGTGCCGAGCTCGGCCGCGACCTGGCGCTGCGCCTGGGGCCATAGCTCGCCCATGATCTTGTCCCACTTGCGGTCCGCCAGGCGGGCCGCATCGTTCCAGCATTCGACCTGGCCCTCGAAGCTGGCGTCGGGCCACAAATGGTGGCTGTGCGCCGCCATGTGCAGCCGGCCGGGATCGGCTGCGAGGCTCCGGCTGAACAGTCCCTTGAAGCTCAAAGCCCGGAGCCCGTCACAAAGACGTCCTGAGCGCCCACAGCTCCGGGAAGACTCGCTTGTCGAGGGTCGACCGGAGGTACGGCGCGCCCGCCGATCCGCCGGTCCCGCGCTTGTTGCCGATGATTCGCTCGACCGTGAGCACGTGCTTGTGTCGCCATCCGGCCAGCGCGTCGTCGATGTCGAGCAGCTTTTCGGCAAGCTCGTAAAGCTCGAACCAGCGCTCGGAGTCGCGATAGACTTCGAGCCAGGCAGCCGCGAGCGCCTCGACCGAGCGATCGCCGACGTCGAAACCCGCCCGCTCAAGCGCGGCGGTCGCCGCTTCGCGAAGGCTCGGATCGTTCAGCGCTTCCTCGAGCCGGGCGCGGCCGGCGCTCCCTTGCGGGTGCTGTTCGAGGAAAGCGGGATTCTTGAGGCCGAGCCGGAACTCGATTTCGCGGAACTGCTCCGACTGGAAACCCGAGCTGGTCCCGAGAACGTCGCGGAATTTCAGATAATCCACGGGAGTGAGAGTCGACAGGACGTCCCACGACAGGGTCATCACCGCCTGGATTCGGCCGATGCGGGCCATTGCCTTATAGGCTTCCGCGAAGCGGTCTTCGCCCACCAGCCGCACCGCCAGGCGAAGCTCATGAAGCATCTCCTTCATCCACAGCTCTTTCGTCTGGTGGATGACGATGAACAGCATTTCGTCGTGGAGGTTCGACAACGGCTGCTGTGCCGAAAGCAGCTCGTCGAGCTTCAGATAGTCCGAATAGGTGATTCCGGCCGGTGTCGCAGTCATGGGTGCACCGTTAGGCGAAACCGGAGGTCCGCAAAAGCGCCGGGAAATGTCTTAGTACGGGCCGCCGCCGCCGCCCGGCGTCATCGGCGAGTTCACCGTGCCGATATTGCCGAAGAGATCCTCGAACAGCGAGCGAGTTCGGCCGAGAGTCGGGGTGCGGTCCTTCACCGGATCGATCCTGGCGATCAGCTCCTTGCCGGTGGTCTGCATGGCCGCCACATTTCCGGTGCGGTCGAAGCTGATGTGAAGCACGGTCTGGTTCTTCACCGTCGGGTTCCGGAACGCGACCGTGCTCGTGTCGCGCGACACATAATACCAGTCCGTGTCGCCGAACTCGCCGGTGAAGGTCGGACGGCCGAGCATCTTGGTCACCGAATCCTTATTGTCGACGCCGGGCTGGATGGCGGAAATAAGCTGCGTGTCGATAACGGACCCGCGATGGTCCTGAATGCTCACGCACCCCGCAAGCGCGGTCGCACCAAAAAGCGCCGTTGCGATTCTGGCCGTCGCAGCTTTCATTCGAACTCGTCTCCCGGATTCGCTACTCGACACGCTCTAGACAGGACTTGTCGCGCAGCGGCAATCGCCAATATGCGTTGTGGCGGCGCGCACGCAACCCTAACGCCCTGGTGAGCGAGACTATGCTTCGATTCCTGTTCGGCAGATTAACGAGCGAGCCGGCCCGCGGCCAGGCGCTGTTCGATCGCGTCGTCACCGAAGCCAGGCGGCCGCTCTGGTACGTCGAAGGCGAGATCGCCGACACGATCGACGGGCGCTTTGCAGTGCTGGCAACGGTCTGCGCCTTGTTCATCATCCGGCTCGAGTCCGGGAGCGGCGCTGGCGCCGAGGCATCCGCGGCCCTGACTGAGCGCTTCGTCGAGTCGATGGATTCGGAGCATCGCGAGCTCGGCCTCAACGACCCCGGCCTCGGCCGACGCGTTCGAAAGCTGGTCGGTTCGCTCGAGCGCCGGGTGGACGAGTGGCGCGACGCGACTCACGGCGAGCGCGACTGGGACGAAACCGTGATCTCGACGCTCTATCGCGACGAGCCGCCCAAAGACGAGGCGCTTCGCGATGCCAGCAAGGCGCTCGCCGACCTCTGGACTCAGCTGTCGGAGGCTGCGGAGCCGGAGCTGGTGGAGGGGCGTGGCTGGTGAGCGGGACTTTCAGCCACCGGATTGCGCTCGACAAAATCCGCGACGGCGACCGAATCGACCTCGTCGCCGACGAAGCGGAGCGGACCGCCATCGCCGAGCGGCTCGGGCTGCAATCGCTCGAGCGGCTGGAGGCGCACCTCACGCTGGCCCGGGACGGCGACAGGATCCGCGCCCGCGGCCGGCTCCGCGCCTCGCTCGAGCAGAGCTGCGTCGCGACCGGCGAGCCGGTGGCCGAGCATGTCGACGAGCCCTTCGACATCATGTTCGTGCCCGAGCCTCGCGAGAGCCGCCCCGACGAGGAGATCGAGCTTGCCACCCAGGATTGCGACATTGTTTTCTACGACGGTGCCGGAATCGAGCTTGGAACGGCGATCGCCGACACGCTCGCGCTGAGCATCGAGCCGTATCCGCGAAGTGCGGGCGCCGAGGCGGCGCTGAAGGACGCCGGCGTGATGAGCGAAGAGCAGGCAAGCCCGTTCGCCGTGCTGGCGAAGCTCAGGAAAGGAAGCGACGGCTCCTAGAGGGCGCCCTAGAAAGGAACGTCGTCGTCGAGGTCGTTGTCGAATGTCGCCGGCTGCGGCCGCGACTGCTGGCGCTGGCTTGATCCCGACGCATCGCTGCCGAAGTCCTGGTCGGCATTGTCGCCGCCACGGCCGCCGCTGTCCCGGCTGTCGAGGAGCACCAGCTCACCCCGGAAACGCTGGAGCACGATCTCGGTCGTGTAGCGGTCGTTGCCCGTCTGGTCGGTCCATTTGCGGGTCTGGATCTGGCCTTCGAGATAGACTTTGGAGCCCTTGCGCAAATAGCTTTTGGCGACCCGGCCGAGGTTCTCGTTGAAGATGACGACATTGTGCCACTCGGTCCGTTCCTGGCGCTCGCCGTCCTTCGACTTCCAGCTCTCCGAGGTGGCGACGCGCATGTTGACCACTTCGCCGCCGTTGTTGAGCGACCTGGCCTCCGGGTCCGCGCCGAGATTTCCGACCAGAATGACCTTGTTGACGCCCGCCATTTGAAACTCTCCTGCCTGGCTTGCTGGAATAAGCGAGCGCTCGAGCGGACGCCAGCCCTTACTCGGCCGCCGCGAGCCGCCGCGATCCGCGGCTGTTCCAGGCAAAGCCGATCAGGAGAATGGCGAGAGTTCCCGCCTGAACTGTAATGCCCTGAACGGTCGGGAATATCCCAAGCACGGGAACGCGCGGACTCCAGCCGACGGAAGTCACCGCTATCAAACCCGATTCCTGGAGGGCGGAGATGCCCTTGCCGGCAAGAATGACCGCAAGCACCGCGACCAGTGCCGAGCTATAGGCGAAGAACTTTCCGATCGGCAGGCGCTGGCTGAACTTCAGCATCAGCACCGCGATTACGGCGAGAGCGACGGCTCCGCTCACGGCTCCGGCGACGAGTGCCTGGACATGCTCCTGCGCCGCCATTGCCGCGTAGAACAGGATCGTCTCGAAGACTTCGCGATAGACGGCAATGAAGGCCAGGAAGAACAGGAACCAGGCGGACTTGCGCGACAGCGCCTGCCCCACTTTCTCCTTGATGTAGCGGTGCCATTCGTCGGCCTGCGCCTTGCCGTGCATCCAGATTCCGACGAACAGCAGGACCGCTGCGGCGAGTATGGATCCGAAGCCCTCGGTCAGTTCCCGGCTGGCGCCGCTGATGCTGATCAGAGTCGCCGCCGCGACCCAGGTCAGCCCGCCTGCGACAAGGGCGCTGATCCACCCGGCGTGGACGGGGCGAACCATCTCGCGCCTGTCTCCCTTGTGGAGAAAGGCGAGCATCCCGACGACGATGAGAAGCGCCTCCAGGCCTTCGCGAAAGAGGATGGTGAAGGCACCGAGGAAGGTCGATACGGCCGTGGCCTGGTCCGGCGCCAGCGCCAATTCCGCATCATCGAACAAGGCGTTGAGCGCGTTGATTCGGGAGAGGACGTCGGCCGCGGGCTTGCCGTCGGCAATGGCGGAGCGAAGGTCGCCCATCGCCGCTTCCACTCTTGCCACGAGAGTCCCGTCGCGCGCCCCGAGCACCCCCTCGACCGGCTCGAAACCGTCGAGATAAGCGGCAAGCGCAAGCTCCTTCGCCCGCTCCCGATCCCCGGCTTCATAAGCGGCGAGACTCTGCTGGAGCTTCTGGCGAGCGATCGTGAGCGCCGATGCCCCCGTCGAGGTAACCGCCTCGGGATGAGTCCGCAGATAGGCCAGGACCGCGGGCGCTTTGTCCTGCCCGATCTCTTTGGCCAGCGCCGTCTCCGACAAGCCTGCAAGCGAGTCGAGATTCGAAATGCGGGAGCGCAGCTGAGGATCGCTTTCCCAGATCTGCTTGCCCGCGGCCTCGAGCGACTGGGGGTAAGCGAAACGGCTGACATAGAAAGCGAGCGCCCATTTCCGGTCGGGCGGAAGGTTGGAAAAGCTCGCCATCGCAGTGCCTTCGAGGCCCTGGTCGATCACCTGGTAGAGAGCGAAGGGGCTGCGCTTGTCGGCGCGCTCGCGCCCGGCAAAGGCGACTGGCGGCGGTTCCAGCTGCTTCGCCATCGCGGTATCGGCCTGGCCGGTCAGGCCATGACAGGCGGCGCAGGTGCCGGCGTAGAGCTTGGCGCCGAGCTTGAGGTCGGGAGCGTCGCGTGGCCCGAGCGGCACCGGATAGGCGCCGAGAAGTTCGCTGCCTAGGCCGCGGGCGATTGCGGCGACCTGTTCCGGCGACTGCTTTTGCGCAATCGCGGACTGCAGCTTCGCGCTTCCCGCAAGCAGCTTTGCCTTCTCGGGCTTGCCGGGGAGTGCCTTGAGGCGCTCTTCGATCGACGAGGCGAACTCCTGCATCTCGGCATATTCCGAGGGACTGATCACCTTTCCGCCGGCAACCGCGCCCGAATAATCGACCGCGACATAGTCGAGCAGGCGCCACGCCGTTTGAGCGCCATTGTCCTGAGCGGCGGCGGGAGCCGAAAGGGCCAGCAGAACGGTCGCGAAAAGGCCAAGCCATAGCCGTGCCGAGCGCGTGACAGCGGAGCAGATCATGGCCGCCGCGCCTAACCTAGTTGCAAGTGATTATCAATAACGGCTTGGCGCAGACGAACGAAACCGGATCCGGAGCCTCAGTTCGTTGCTGGCGCGTCCATCAGCCTGCGCGTCAGATAGATCATCTCCAGCGCATTGGTGTGCGCCTGCTGCTTCAGGTTGGCGCCGGCGGCGTGACCGCCCTCGGTGTTCTCATAATAAAGGAAGGGAAGGCCCATCTCCTCCATCCGGGCGGCGAACTTGCGCGCGTGCTGCGGGCCGACCCGGTCGTCCTTGGTCGTCGTGAAGATGAACGGCGTTGGATAAGCGACGCCTTTCCTCAGGTTCTGATAGGGCGACGTCTTCTCCCAAAACGCGCGCACCGCGGGATCGGTGATGCTGCCGTATTCGCCCTCCCACGAGGCGCCGGCGGCGATCTTGGAGATGCGAATCATGTCGAGCAGCGGAACGTCGATCACGACTGCGTTCCACAGCTCCGGGTGCTGGGTGAATTCGACGCCCATCAGCAGGCCGCCGTTGGAGCCGCCGCGGATTCCGAGCCTGGCCGGACTGGTCACCTTGCGCGCGATCAGGTCCTTCGCGACCGCCGCGAAATCGTCATAGGCGAGCTGGCGATTGGTCTTGAGCGCGGCCTCGTGCCACTTGGGGCCGAATTCGCCGCCGCCACGGATGTTGGCGAGCACGTAAACGCCGCCGTGCTCGAGCCACAACTTGCCGGTCGTCGCCGAATAGCTCGGCGTCATCGACACTTCGAAGCCGCCATAAGCATAGAGAAGGGTCGGATTGTCGCCGTTGAGCGCCAGGTCCTTCCGGTGGACGATGAAATAGGGGATTTTGGTCCCGTCGGTGGACGTCGCTTCCCTCTGGTCGACGACGAGATTCGAAGCGTCAAACTTGGGCGGCTGGCTGTAGATCTCGCGCGAGGCGCCGCTCTGCGCGTCGGTCAGCCACACCGAAGGCGGTGTCAGGAAGCCGGCGACGGTCAGAAGCGCCTGGTTGTCCGTGTGACTCGCGTCGGAGACTCCGATCGAGGCGTTGTCGGGAAGATCGAGGTCGCTGCGCGCCCACGTCCCGTCGGCGGCCGGCCTGAAGGTCAGCATCCGGCCGCGGACATTGTCGAGCGTCGAAACGAGCAGCACGTCCTTTGCAGCGACTGCCCCCTGCAACGCCTCGCGCGGACCGGGCGTGTAGATGAGCGTGGGCTTGAGGCTGGCCGGATTGGCTCGAAGGTCGACGAGATTCACCGAAAGCAGGGACCCCGCCGGGAACGCTTTCTCGGCGCCCTTCGGCTTCCATTCCTCCTGGGTCTGGATGATCACTCGCCCGTCGACCATGTCGACCAGCTGCGACTTCTCCGGGATGGCGACCCGGCGATTGCCCTTCGCTCCGATGAGGAACGTCTTCGAATGGAAGAAGTCGGTGCCTTCGACGACCAGCGGCAGCACATGGTCCTGGGAGTCGCGAAGCACGGAGGCCGATGCGGCCACATCGGTCTTGTTGCCGCGGAAAAGCTCGACCGCCTGGGTCAGCTTCTGTCCGCGCTTCAGACGCTTCACGACATAAGCGTAACCGGAGGTGGTGAGCTCGCCCGGCTTCCACTCCCGGCTGACCAGCAAGCTGTTCTGGTCCTGCCAGCTTGCATCCTGCTTGCCTTTGGGAAGGACGAAGCCGCCCTTCACGAAGCTCTTCGACGGTAGGTCGAACTCGCGGATCGTGACCGCGTCTTCGCCGCCGTCGGACAGGTTGACGAGGCACCGAGTCTCGGCCGGGCGGGCGCAGGTGGCACCTTTCCATACCCAGTTCGCTTCCTCCGCCTTCGCTAGCGCATCGAGGTCGAGCACCGTTTCCCAGTGCGGAGCGCCGGTCGCGTAGTCGGCAAGCGACGTGCGCCGCCAGATGCCGCGAACATGGTCTTCGTCCTGCCAGAAATTATAGACCTGCCCGCCGATGAAGCTGGCGGCCGGGATCCGGTCCTTGGCCTGGGCGATCGCCAGCGCCTGGTCATAATAGGCTTGGTAGCGCGAGTCCGCTTCGAGCACCGCCTGCGACCTCGCGTTGTGCGCTTCGACCCAGTCCATCGCCCGCTGGCCTGAAACGTCCTCCAGCCAGATGTACGGATCATTGTCAGTCGGCGCCGGCGGCGCAGCGAGGGACGCGGAACCCGAAGTCATCAAAAGCAAGCACGCGAACAGGATGCGCATCGACACTCCCCCGGCGAAAGTGTCCTCAGCATCGGGCGAATCGCGATTCAGTCAAGCCTAGCGCGGCGGATAGCGAAGACGGCCGAGGAAGCGGCTGACGCTGAAATGCTCTTGGCTGCGCCACTGCGCTTTCCACTTCTCGAACTGCATCACATTGTCGATTCGCCGGTCGAGAAAGGCAGCGGTGTCGCCCCACGCCTCGCTTGAGTCGTCCAGCCACCCGATCAGGGTCGATCCATAGACGGCGCCGAGGGTCATCCGCTTGGTATAATGGTTGAAGTCGGTGCTGGCGTCGCCCGCGAGGCGCCACATCAGGTCCGCCGATCGCCAGCCGATCCGGGCGCCAAGCGGCAAATTCTGCGGCATCGAGAGGATCGACAGTGCGCTCCGCACCGCCTCGCGCGCGCCGCCCATGATTTCGAGCCGGCCCCAGACGAGAGCGCGGATTCGCTCGCGGATTTTCATGTCCGCGAGGATCGCGGCCGGGAGCCGCTTCTCGAGCTCGCGGTCGACGCCCTGGATATAGGCATCGACCATCGCCGGCTTGCGCTTGGGGAAGGCGACGCGCGCCTGGGCGGGGTCGATGCCTAGCTGCGCCGCGGCCGATTCGACGGCTTTGGCCGTCCACCCGTCGAACACCGCATTCTCGCCGACAGCCAGCGCCAGGCGGTCGCGGATCTGCTGAAGGGGACTGAAGTCCTGCATTCCGGCTTCAACTGGGCTGCTGGGACGCGCGGCGCAAGCCCCGCTGCGGGATTCGCACCAGCACCAGGGCCGCGGCGATCGCAACTGCTCCGACCCAATCGGCCGCCGCGAGCGTCTCGCCATAAGCAAGCCAGCCGATCAGCGCCGAAATCGCCGGCTGGCTGAGGAGCGCAAGCCCGACCACCAGCGGCGGGAAAACACCGATCGAATAGACGAGCAGCCCCTGTCCCAGGACCTGGCTCGACAGCGCGAAAATGAGCAAGGGAGTCCAGTCGTGAGGCCAGATTCGCTCGCCGAAGCCGAAGCTGATGGCGAGCAGGATCGGAGTGGAGAAGAGCGTCACCAGAAACAGCAAGGGCAAGGATTTGAGCCGGGTCCGCGCCCGTTCGACAAGGATGAGATAGCCGCCGTAGAGGAAGCCGGCGAACAGCGTCAGCAGGTCGCCGGTGAGATTTTTCGGGCTGAGTTCGTAGCTGCTGCTCATCAGCAGGACCGCCCCAAGCACCGCGAGCGCGAGCGCCCCCGCCTGCCTTGCGGACGGCAGCCGCGCCACGAGCACGAGCCCGTAAAGCGCGAAAACGAAGCTGCCGCTGTTGCCGAACAGGGTCGCGTTGGCGAGCTTGGTGAGCCGGATTCCCGCATTCCAGGCCGCAAGGTCGAGAGCATAGAAGATCGCGGCGATCCCAAGAATGATGACGAGCCCGCGCTTCGGCCAGTGCGGAGCCTGACCCGTCGCGCGTGCAAGGAACCACAGGAACGGCAGCGCCAGCGCGAGGCGCCAGAAGCCGGTCGCAACGGCACCGGTATCGGCAAGCCGCACCAGCCACGGCCCGAACGCAAGCGCGACATTGCCGAGCAGAAGCGCCGGAAAGGCAAGCGGGTGCGGTTGGGTGTCGGCTCGGCTCACCGGGGGCGATTAGGGTGTCGGACGCCGCAACGAAAGCCCGGATAAGCGACGTGGTTATAAGTCCAGCTTATGAACCTGATGATGGATTCACCGTTGATCGGGAGCGGACGGCCGCTAACTCGCCGTGGAACGAGATTGCATGGAGACGAAAAGATGACCTCCCTGTTCGGGCCTGTCGAGTTCGGGGCGATTTCGCTGGCGAACAGGATCGTGATGGCGCCGCTGACCCGTGCCCGGTCGAGCCGCGATGCCGTCCCGAACGCGCTTATGGCGCAATATTACGCACAGCGGGCGAGTGCCGGCCTGATCATTTCCGAAGCGACGGGAATCAGCCGCGAAGGTCTGGGCTGGCCGGACGCGCCGGGCCTGTGGAACGCTGAGCAGGTCGACGGATGGAAGCTGGTGACCGAGGCGGTGCACTCGGCGGGCGGCAAGATGGTCGCCCAGCTCTGGCACATGGGTCGGCTGGTCCACCCGGACCTCGGCGGCGGCCAGCCGGTTTCCGCTTCGGCAACGACGGCGCCGGATTATGCGCACACCTATGAAGGCAGGAAGCCGTATGTCGAGGCGCGCGCGGCGACCGCGGAGGACATCGGCCGGATCCTTGGCGATTATGCGGCCGCAGCGCGCAACGCGATCGCGGCAGGCTTCGACGGGGTCCAGATCCACGGCGCCAACGGCTATCTCGTCGACCAATTCCTCCGCGATTCGGCGAACTTCCGAAGCGACGATTACGGCGCCTCGATCGACAATCGACTCCGTTTTACCGTCGAGGTGCTGGAGGCAGTGGGCGATTCGATCGGAATCGAGCGTGTCGGCATCCGCTTCTCGCCCAACATCCCGGTGCAGGGCGTCGAGGATAAGGATCCGATTGCTCTCTTCACCGCGCTCGCGAAGCGTCTCGAGGCGCTGAAGGTGCCCTGGATCGAGCTTCGCGAGGCGAATCGGCCGACGTCCGCGGGATCGATCCCGACGAAGCCCGTGAGCCCGGCGATCCGGCCGCTCTATTCGGGCAGGATCGTGCTCAACAGCGATTATGACGGGCCCGGCGCCCGCGCGCGAATCGCCGAGGGCATTGCCGACGCGATCAGCTTCGGCCGGCCGTTCATCTCTAATCCCGACCTGGTCGAGCGGATCAGGCTGGGAGCGCCGCTGGCAGCGAGCGAGGTCGCCACTTTCTACAGCGGCGGCCCCGGCGGCTATGTGGATTATCCCGCGCTCGACGAAGCCGAGGCCGCCTAGGCGCCGTACTTTTCGCGCAATTCGTACAGGGCCAGCGCGGCGCGCGCGGCGCCGCCGCCCTTGTCGCCCTGGCGCGGGTCCGCGCGCTCGATCGCCTGCGCCTCGTTTTCGACGGTGAGAATGCCGTTGCCGATGGCGAAGCCCTGAACCGCCAGCCCCATCAACGCACGGGCGCTCTCCCCGGCGACGATCTCGAAATGATAGGTCTCGCCGCGGATCACCACGCCCAGCGCGACGAAGGCGCAGTAGCGGCCGCTCTTCGCCGTCAGGCTGATGGCCGCCGGAAGCTCCAGGGCCCCCGGAACGCTGACGATTTCATAATCGTGGCCGGCCTGTTCGAGGGCGGCGCGCGCTCCGTCGAGCAGCATGTCGCTAAGGTGCGGGTAGAAGCGCGCTTCGGCGATGAGGACTCTCGCCATGACGTCACTCCTCCGCCGCTTCGATTGGCCGCTCGTCCATGATCGCTAGGCCATAGCCCGCCAGGGCAACGGGCGAGTGGCGCGTGTTCGACAGCAGGATCATGTCGTGGATTCCCAGCGCTGCGAGGATCTGCGCCCCGATCCCGTAACCGCGCACGGCATCTCCGCCCTCGGTCGGCTTGCCGGCGCGAAGATCGATCGAGCGCGACAGTGAGCCCGGCGCGGCGGCGTGCAAGGCCACGACCACGCCCGAGCCCTCGCCTTCGATGGCGCGCATGGCGCGCTGGAGCAGGCCCGACCTTGGTCCCTGTTCGCCAAGTACGTCGGCGAACAGGTCCAGGCTGTGCATCCGAACCAGAACCGGCTGATCGGTATCGAGCGTGCCGTGCACCAGCGCCAGTTGCTCTTCGCCGCTCGACTTGTCGCGGAACACCTGGGCCTCCCACTTCGTCCCGCTCCTCGCCTCGAACAACGTCGAGGCGGTGCGCTCGACGAGGTGATCCTTCTTCAGGCGGTAGGCGATGAGGTCGCGGATCGTGCCGATCTTCAATCCGTGGCTTCGAGCGAAGTCCATCAGGTCGTCGAGCCGCGCCATCGATCCGTCGTCGCGCATGATCTCGCAGATGACGCCGCTGGGGTTGAGGCCGGCGAGGCGGGCAACGTCGACCGCGGCCTCGGTATGGCCGGCGCGGACCAGTACTCCGCCGGGCCGAGCGACCAGCGGGAAGACGTGCCCGGGCGAGACGATGGCGTCGGGCCCATTGCCCGAGTCGATCGCGACCGAGACCGTGCGCGCCCGGTCGGCGGCGCTGATTCCGGTGGAGATTCCCTCCTTCGCCTCGATCGAGACGGTAAAAGCGGTCTCGTTGCGGCTGCGGTTGGTGCGGGTCATCGGCTCGAGCCCGAGCTGGTCGGCACGGTCCTTCGTCAACGCAAGGCAGATGAGCCCGCGCCCGTGCCGCGCCATGAAATTGATCGCATCGGGAGTCGCCATCTGCGCCGGGATCACGAGATCGCCCTCGTTCTCCCGGTCGTCGTCGTCGACGAGGATGAACATCCGCCCGTTGCGCGCCTCGTCGATGATCGCCTCGGCACCGACCAGCACGTCCGTCGTTCCGCGCTGGATCAGCTTTTCCAGCCGTTTCAACGTGTCGGCGGTCGGATTCCAGTCGGGAGCGCCCAGCTTTCGAAGGCTGTTGGGATGAAGGCCGGCGGCTCGCGCCAGCGCGGCCCGGCTCACTTCGCCGGTGTCGATGATTGCGGTCAGCCGATCGATCAGGGTGATGCTCATGCGAGTCCAATAATCACATCACAATGTGATGAAAAGTAGAAACAGATGTGTTCCTACTGTGCGCGCGCGGCGATCATTCGGTCGATGTAGCGGGCGAGGACGTCAACTTCGACATTGAGCTGTCCGCCCGCCGTTGTTGCGCCGAGCGTCGTGTGCTCGGCCGTGTGGGGGATGATATTGACGGAGAAATGGGTGGACCCGTCTTCCGCTTCGCGCACGTCGTTGACGGTCAGCGACACGCCGTCGAGCGAGATCGAGCCTTTGGCAGCCACAAGTCGCGCATATTCGCCAGGAATCGACACTCCGATTCGCGTGGATCCTCCCTCGGGACAAATCCCGACTACGTGCCCGACACAATCGATATGGCCGGTGACGAAATGGCCGCCGAGCTCGTCGCCGACTCGAAGCGAGCGCTCCAGATTGAGCGTGGCGCCCTGCTTCCAGTGATCGGTTGCGGTCCGCGACAGGGTTTCGGTCGACAGATCGACGGCAAACGAATCGCCGATCTTGTCGACTACGGTCAGGCAGACGCCCGAGCAGTTGATCGATGCTCCCAGGTCGACGGTAGCCATGTCATAGCCGCAGCGGATCGTCAGCCGCAGGTCGGAGCGCTGCTCGGTTTTGACGACGGTGCCGATGTCGGTGACGATCCCGGTAAACATGCGCCTCGCCTAGTCTTCGCGAACGCGCTCGTAAACTTCGAGCCGGTCGACGCCGAGCCTCTCCTCACCGGCCTGGCGCCAGCGGCCGTGAGCGTCGGCGATCGCGTCGAGCCCGACGTAGCCGAAGCTCGACTTGCCTTCGCCGACGATGATCGGGGCGCGGTAGATGAGGATCCGATCGACCAGGTCTTCTGCGAGGAAGGCTGTCGCGGTCGCCGATCCGCCCTCGACAAGCAGGTCGTTGACGTCATGAAGCCGGTACACATCCTGCGGAGAATGAAGGATTTCCCATCCTTCGACCGCCTCGCCGCGAGTGAGCAGAGCCCGCCTGGGCGAACGTTCCTCAAGGCCCGGCAGCCGGACGTCGAGCCGCGGCTTGTCAGCCAGATAGGTGCCGCGCCCGACAAGGATCATGTCCGAGCGAGCCCGTTCCATGTGCACGTGCCGGCGCGCATCCTCGCCGCTGATCCACTGCGACTCGCCCGACGGGAGCGCGACCTTGCCGTCGATCGAGAGCGCCAGCTTGAGCGTGATCCTGGGCCGGCCGAGGGTCAGTCGCGTCAGGTAGCCGGCAAGCGATTGGGCGGCAGCCTTGCGGCCGGTTCCCAGTTTGACCTCGATTCCGGCCATGCGGAGCTTGCCAACCCCCTTGCCGGCGGTGCGCTTGTCCGGGTCCTTCAGAGCGATCACGACCCGCGCCGGCTTCGCCTCGACGAGGAGGTCGGAGCAACCCGGGCCGCGCTCGCTTTGATGAGCGCATGGCTCGAGAGTGACGTAGACGGTTGCGCCCTTCGCGCGATTACCCGCCTGCTGGAGCGCCACGGCCTCGGCGTGGGGCCGCCCGCCCGGCGCGGTTGCGCCGCGGCCGACGATCGCGCCGTCGGGCGACACGACGATGCAGCCGACATTGGGATTGGGCGCCGTCGTTCCGCGCGCGGCTTCGCCCAAGCCAATGGCCTCGGCCATGTAGCGCGCGTCGCCGCTCACTTCATCCCGAGCTTTTTCTCGAGTTCCTGGAATTGCCGCTGCTTTTCGGCCTTGTACGCATGCCGCGTCGCCTGGTCCTTCTTCTGGTCGGCGATGATTTGGGCATCGGTGCGGTTGGGAGCGTAGAGCTGCACCTCGACGACTTGGGGCGGCGGAGCGGTCCCCATCTTCGAATCGACGAGGAATTCGATGACGATGATGGTCGTGACGAGAAACGCCAGCGCCGCGCCAATCACCTGCTCGCGGCTTCGCTGCCGCATAAAGGCGGCAAGGTCGCTGAGCGCGGCGCGGGGGCCGACCGGATGGGGAAACCAGGACATGATCGCAAGATAAGCGCTCGGCCCCGGTCTCGCCAGTCAGTCGTCCAATTGGAAACGCAGCCTAATCACCGTCGAGTTGGCGACCGCCTTCAACCGAAGCTGGAGAACCGCGCGGATAGTGGCGGCTTGACGTCAAAGTCGAGGCTGAGGAAGCGGGCCCGCGCGCACCGGCTCGGAAGGCCGACTGTTCGATCGCGACTGCAGCTAGCGCCTGGTCGCAGCTTCGAGCCGGCGAACCGTCCGCTCCCTGCCGATGCCTTCGACGAGACTGGCCATCTCCGGTCCCGATTCGCGCCCGGTGATTGCGAGCCGCAGCGGGTGGAACAAGGCACGGCCTTTTTGGCCGGTCGTTTCCTTCACCCGGCTGGTGAGCGCCGTCCACGGGCCGGCGGACCAGTCGAGGCCGACAGCGACAATCGCCGCCTCGCGTACGACGGCCCGCTCTTCGCGATCGAGGTCGGGCGGCTCGATCTCGCCGTGGAGGACCGGCAGCCAGTCGGCGAAGTCGCTCACCCGCTCGATGTTGGGCCGGAGCAACTCCCAGTCCGCTTGAGTCGCGGACTCCGGCAGACGGTCGCGGACGGCTTCGAAGTCGAGCGCATGGACGAGGCGCGCGTTGACCAGCTCGACCTCGTGCAGGTCGAAATGGGCGGGCGCCCGGCCGAAATGGCCGAAGTCGAAGTCGTTAGCGAGCTCATCGAGGCTGTGTGCCGGCTCGACCGGCCGCGACGTGCCGATCCGCGCGAGCACTGACAGCAGCGCCATCGGCTCCAGCCCCGCGTTCCGGATCTCGTCGACGCCGGTGGCGCCAAGCCGCTTCGACAATTTGCCCTCCGCCGCGACCAGCAGCGCTTCGTGCACAAAATGTGGGGGCGCCGCGCCGAGCGCCTCGAACATCTGGATCTGGACGGCACTGTTCGAGACATGGTCCTCGCCACGAACCACGTGGCTGATCCCAAGCTCGACATCGTCGATCACGCTCGGGAGGAGATAGAGCCAGCTTCCATCCTCGCGGCGCACGACCGGATCGCTCAGCAGATTGGGGTCGAACTTCTGCGGGCCGCGGATGAGATCCGTCCACTCGATCGGCCG
>Ga0207657_10000166_pt1 | contig 67098 bp, 78 predicted proteins | sample KBSC33metaG_FD_184316 | JGI IMG/M metagenome (GOLD analysis project Ga0207657, IMG submission 184316) | Corn rhizosphere microbial communities from Kellogg Biological Station, Michigan, USA - KBS C3-3 metaG (SPAdes) (version 2) | ecosystem: Host-associated > Plants > Roots > Rhizosphere > Soil ...
ACGCTGAAGCAGATCTTCAAGAAGCCGATCACGCAGCAGTACCCCGAGTACAAGCGTCCGGTCTACCCGCGCTACCGCGGGCGCCACCGTCTGCACCGCCACGAGAACGGGCTCGAGAAGTGCGTCGGGTGCTCGCTCTGCGCGGCGGCGTGCCCCGCGGACTGCATCCGCGTCGTGCCGGCCGAGAACACCGCGTCGAACCGCGTCTCCGCGGGCGAACGGTACGCGCGCATCTACGAGATCAACCTCTCGCGCTGCATCTTCTGCGGCTACTGCGAGCTCGCGTGCCCGTTCGACGCGATCACGCTCGGCAACGACTTCGAGATCTCCGAGCACAACCGCGACGACCTGATCTACACGAAGGACATGCTGCTCGCACCGCCGCTCAAGAAGGTGCCCGTCGCCGACCGTGACCTGTACGACACGCCCATTCCTTACTACGCGGACCATTCATGACTAGCCATTTCTCGCTCTTGGAGAAGTGCCATGGCTAACTTCCTCGTCTGGGTCGTCTGGTTTGGCGCGGCATTCGCGTGCCTCGCGAGCGCGCTCGCGGTCGTCGGGTTCAGCAACCCGTTCTACTCGGCGCTCGCACTGATCGGGAACCTCGCCTCGCTGGCGGTGCTCTTCCTGCTTCTCTCCGGCGAGTTCGTCGCTGCGGGACAGGTGCTGGTCTACGGCGGTGCGGTGATGGTGATGTTCCTCTTCGTGATCGCCTACCTCGGCGACCGCACCGACGAGTCGCCCTGGTCGGGAGGCCCCACCTGGCAGGCCGTCGGCGCCGTGCTCGCGGGCGCGGCACTGCTCGCCGAGGTCTGCGTCGTCGTCGGCCTCAAGGCCGGCGGCTTCCTCGAGAAGCCGGCCCACGTCGGCCGGCCGTTCGGATCGCCCGAGTCGATCGGGCGCCTGTTCCTCACCGACCATCTGCTCGCGTTCGAGGTCACGTCGATCGTGCTCCTCGTGGCCGCCGTCGGCGGCGTCGTCCTCGGCTCGCACGCGCGCCAGGAGCTGGAGAGCGATGCACGGCCCTGACATCCAGTGGTACGTGATCCTCGCGGCGCTCCTCTTCTCGACGGGCGCGCTCGGGGTGATGGTGCGGCGCAACCCGCTGATCATCCTCCTGAGCGTCGAGATCATGCTGAACGCGGCGAACCTCTTGCTGATCGCGTTCGCACGCCTGCACGGCCGCGAGGACGGCCAGATCTTCGCGATCTCCGTGATGGCGGTCGCGGCGTCGGAAGTCGTCGTCGGCCTCGGGATGATCGTCGCGATGGGGCGCCGCAACGTCGAGCTCGACGTGGACAAGCTCAGGACGCTGAGGGGCTGAACCGATGAAAGCCGCCGCCTGGATCTGCCTGCTGCTGCCGCTTGCCTCCGCGCTCGCGATCACGCTCGGGGGCACGACCGTCTCGCGCCGCGTCGCCGGCTACATCTCGACGGTCACGACGATGGGGTCATTCGCCGCCGCCGTCGTCGCATTCGTCCAGATGCTCGACCAGAGTGCCGGGCACCGCGGGCACGTGACGACGTCGTGGACGTGGCTCGCCGCCGGGCCGTATCACTTCGGCCTCTCGCTGCTCGTCGACCAGCTCTCGGTCGTGATGATGCTGATCGTCGCCGGCGTCAGCTCCCTGATCATCGCGTACTCGGTCGGGTACATGGACGGGGAAGCCGAGGAGCGGCGCTACTTCGCGTACATGTCGCTCTTCGTCTTCTCGATGCTGCTCCTCGTGCAGTCGGGGAACCTGCTCCTGCTCCTCGCCGGCTGGGGCATGGTCGGCCTCTCGAGCTACCTCCTGATCGGCTTCCACCAGGAGCGCCCGTCGGCGGTCGCCGCCGCGAAGAAGGCGTTCGTGATGAACGCCTTCGGCGATGCGACGATGGTGCTCGCGCTCTTCCTCCTCGTCCAGCACACCGGCCGCCTCGACTTCGCGGGCGTGTTCGCCGCATCGCCGCACGGCGGTGCGGTCGCCAACCTGATCGCGCTCGGGCTGCTCGGCGGGGCCCTCGCGAAATCGGCCCAGCTTCCGCTGCACACGTGGCTGCCGGACGCGATGGAAGGCCCGACGCCGGTCAGTGCCCTCATCCACGCCGCGACGATGGTCACGGCGGGCGTGTACCTGATCGTGCGCTGCCACCCGCTCTTCGAGAACGCGTACGTGATCCAGGATCTGGCCGCAGGGCTCGGAGCGGCGACGATCCTGATGGCCGGGCTGATCGCGCTCGTGCAGACGGACATCAAGCGCGTGATCGCGTACTCGACCATGTCGCAGATCGGCTACATGTTCGTCGGCGCGGGGATCGGCGCGTATCCGAACGCGATCTTCCACCTGATGACCCATGCGTTCTTCAAGGCGCTGCTCTTCCTGGCGGCCGGGATCGCGATCCATGCCGTCGTCGGCGAGCAGGACATCCGCAAGCTCGCCGGGATCGGGAAGCTGATGCCGCAGACGCGGGCCGTGTTCCTCGTGGGCTCGCTCGCACTCGTCGGCATCTTCCCGTTCGCAGGCTTCTTCTCGAAGGACTCGATCCTCTCGGCCGCGCTCGACCGCGGCACCTTCGGGGTGATCGTCTACGCCGCCGGGATGGTCGGCGCGTTCCTGACCGGCCTCTACACCTTCCGCCTGTTCTTCATCGTGTTCACCGGCGAGCCGACACCGTTCGCGCGCGAGCACTTCCACCGCCATCACGGCCAGGAAGGCCCGCTCTCGATGCGCTGGACGGTCGGCGTTCTCGCAGCGCTCTCGCTCGTCGGCGGCCTGCTCCAGTTCGCGCCTCTGTGGCATCCGCTCTCGACGTGGCTCGGCCCGATCGAGCGGCCGCTTGCCGAGCCGACGAACTGGCAGGAGTGGGGCTCCTCGATCCTCGCGATCGCGGTCGGGCTCGCAGGCATCGCGGTTGCGTGGGCGATCTATGCCGCCGGGCGCGCCCGCGCGCCGCGGGCACTGCCGCTCCTCGAGCGCAAGTTCTACTGGGACGAGCTCTACGACCTGCTCTGGTACCGGAGCGGCGACCTCGTCGCCCGCGGGTTCTACGCGCTCGTCGAGCGCCCGCTCGTCGCGGGCTCGCTCTCCGCACTCACGGCGGGATTCGGCGTCGGCTCCCGTGAGGTCGGCCGCGCGCAGAACGGCCTCGTCCGCTCGTATGTCCTTGCCCTTGCCGGTGGGCTCGCCGTGCTCGCCGTCGTCTTCCTGAGCGTCCGATGAACGACTGGCTGACCACGATCCTGATCTGCCTGCCGATCGCAGGCGCGATCGTCGTCGCGATTGCGCCCCTGACCGCGTACTGGCTCGGCTCGCTCGCCGCGCTCGTCTCACTGGTCGAGGTCGGGTTCTGGATCACGAGCGCCTCGAAGTTCGACTTCGGCTCGTCGTCGCTCCAGTCCGCCCAGAACCGCTCCTGGTTCTCCGACCTGCACGTGAGCTTCCACGTCGGCGAGTACGCCTTCTCGCTCTGGCTCGTCGGCGCGACCGTCGTCGTGATGGCCGCGTGCACGATCTACGGCTGGTGGGCGGGCCGCGACCGGGGCCGGGCGTATTTCGCGTTGATGCTGCTCCTCACCGGGGCGATCGTCGGTGTGTTCACCGCGCAGGACCTGCTGCTCTTCTACGCCTTCTTCGAGGCGATGCTGATCCCGCTCTACGTCCTGATCGGTGTGTGGGGCGGCGCAGAGCGGATGCGCGCGACGATCACCTTCGTCGTCTACACCGTCGTCGGCTCGCTGCTGATGCTCACGGCGATCATCGTCTACGGCCTCCAACAGGGGACGTTCGACCTGACGCAGATGGGGCCGAGCAACTCGACCTGGCTCTTCCTCGGCTTCGTGATCGCCTTTGCGATCAAGGCACCGCTGTTCCCGTTCCACGGCTGGCTGCCGATCACCTACCGCGAGTCGCCGCCCGAGGTCTCCGCCATCCTCTCGGGGATCATCTCGAAGGCGGGGCTCTACGGCCTGCTGCGCATCGCGATCGCGAAGTTCCCCGGCGTCGCCCACGACTGGCGCGTCGTCCTGCTCGTGCTCGCGTCGATCTCGCTCGTCTACGGCTCGCTGCTCGCCTTCCGCGCACCGGACCTCCGCGGCGTCGTCATGTACTCGTCGCTCGCCCAGTCGGGCCTGATCGTGCTGGGGCTGTTCGCGTTCAACGATCTCGGGATCGACGGTGCGGTGCTGCAGATGGTCAACCACGCGCTGATCTCGACGGCGCTCTTCCTGCTCGCAGGGATGATCGAGCGCCGCACCTCGACCGGGCAGTTCGCGCTCCTCGGCGGCATGGCGCGGAGCCGTCCCGCGCTCGCGACCGTCGTGATGACGGTGGGGATCATCTCGCTGGCCGTACCCCTGTCGACCTCGTTCGCAGGCGAGTTCCTGATCCTTGCCGGCGTGTTCCAGCAGGGCTGGGCGTGGGCGGCGATCGGCGCGGGCGCGATCGTGCTCGCCGCGATGTACATGCTGCGCTGGATCTCGGCGATCCTGCACCAGGACACCGGTCCCGCCGTGCCCGACGCGGCGCTCGACCTGCGGCTCGGCGAGCTCGCGGTGATCGTGCCGCTCGTCGTCTGCCTGCTCGGGCTCTCCGCCTGGCCGAACCTGATCTCGAGCCGCGCCGTCGGCGGGAACCACGCGAAGCAGTCGATCGTCGTCGAGGGACTGCGCCGGTGATCGTCAAGCCGCACGTCGACTGGTTCGCCCTCTCGCCGCCGCTCGCGCTGATGGGCGCCGCGGGGCTCCTCCTCCTCGTCGCGGTGTTCGTGCCGCGGGGGCCGCGGCGGGGCGTCTCGGCGTTCGTCGGCTTCGCCGGGTTCACCGCCGCCTTCGTCTTCGCCGTGGTCCTCGACGTGAAGAGCCAAAGCGGCGCGGCGATCGTCCACGACTCGATCTTCCGCGACCGCTGGGCGGCGCTCGCGCAGGTGCTCGTTGCGGCCTCCGGCGCGGTTTCCGTGCTCATCTCCTACCGCGAGCGGATGCGCGACGAGCATGTCGCCGAGTACTACGCGCTCCTCACCGCCGCCGGCGCGGGCATGGCGTTCTTCGTGCAGGCGTCGAACCTGATGACCCTCTTCCTCGGGCTCGAGTGGTTCTCGATCGCCCTGTACGTTCTCACCGCGATCGACATCGACCTGGTCGGGTCGCTCGAGGCGGGCCTGAAGTACCTGATCGTGGGCGCGGTCGGGTCCGCGACCCTGCTCTTCGGCTCGGCGCTCGTCTACGGCGCGACCGGGCAGCTCTCCTTCGACAAGATCGCCGCGTTCGGGCACGGGCACGACGCGATGCTCGCCGTCGGTCTCGCGATGATCATCGCGGGGCTCGGCTTCAAGTCGTCGGCGGCGCCGTTCCACATGTGGACGCCCGACGCCTACCAGGGCGCGCCGACACCGGTGACGGCGTTCATGTCGTCGGCCACGAAGATCGCCGCGCTCGTCGTCACCTACCGCGTGCTCGCGGTCGGCTTCCCGCAGGCCGAGTACCTCTGGCGGTATGCGATCGCGGTGATCGCGTGCATCTCGCTCGCCTGGGGGAACATCGCCGCGCTCGCCCAGCGGAACGTGAAGCGGATCCTCGCCTACTCCTCGGTGTCACACGCCGGCTTCATGCTGATCGCCGTCGCGGCTGCGAACGCGCTGGGCGGGCGCGCGCTCATGTACTACCTCGTCCCCTATGCGGCGATGTCGCTCGGCTCGTTCGCGGTCGTCGCCGCCCGGGAACGCGAGCTCGGCACGCCGGTGACGCTGCAGAACCTCGCCGGGTTCGGCTGGGAGCGGCCGTTCCTGGGCGTCGCGATGTGGGTGTTCATGCTCGGCTTCCTCGGCTTCCCGCTCACCGGCGGCTTCATCGGCAAGTTCTACGTCTTCGCCGCCGCGTACGACCACGGGATGTGGTGGCTGATCGTCGCCGGGGTGATCGCGACGATGATCTCCGCCTACTACTACCTGGGCATCGTGCGCGCGATGTACTTCCGGGACGCCGCGGAGCTGCAGCTCGCGCCGGCCGGGGGCGCGCCGCCGCGCGAGCTCCTGCTCGGCGCGGGCGTCCTCGTGTGCCTCGTCGTCACGGTCGGCTCGTTCTTCGCGGTCCAGCCGCTGATCGACGTGGCGCAGTCCGCCGCCCGCGCGCTCCCTCTCTAAGACGGAGCGAGGCGGGAACGCCGCTACGGCTTTGCCGGATGGAACACGGTGCGGCGCAGGTACGGGGCGGCGCCGAGGCAGAGCTTGACGGCGAAGACCCCCAGGCACGCGACGAGGGCCGACCAGCCGAGCGGCGGGAGCGTCTGCGTCTGTGTCGCCGGCGAGCGCGCGGCGCACGACAGGACGAGCAGCGCGAGCGCGAGCGTCCACAGGAGCGCCTGCACGCCCGCGACCGCGTTCTCGCGCCGGTCGAGATATGTGCCGAACGCGTCGAGCGACGAGACGGCCGCGAACGGGATCGCACCGAGCAGCGCGTCGAATGCGATGCCGTGCGCGCCGCGGGAGTCGGCCACCGCGGCGATCGCCGCGAGGAGAGCCGGAAGAGCACGACGTCCCACGGTTACGTAGCTTCTCTCTCGGGCCGGACGGTCCTTCTATGCTCACCCGGCACTCGAGCGAAAGGATCCCGATGGCGACACTCACCTGGCTCGGACACGCGTCGTTTCGCCTCGACACCGACGCCGGCAAGCGCATCTACGTCGACCCGTGGCTCTCCGGCCCGACGGTTCCCGACTCCGAGAAGGAGCCCGAACGTGCCGACGTGATCGTCGTCACGCACGGCCACGGCGACCATGCGAGCGACACAGCCGCGTTGCAGGCGAAGCTCGGATGCACGGTCGTCGGCATGGTCGAGCTGGCCGGTTGGCTGACCCGGAACGGGGCGGCCGAGGACAAGGTGATCGGCTTCAACAAGGGCGGCACCGTCGACGTCGACGGCATCAGGTTCACGATGACGAATGCGTTCCACTCGAGCTCGGCGCCCGACGGCTCCTACGCCGGCGAGCCCTGCGGCATGGTCGTCCGGGCCGACGGCAAGTCGATCTACTTCGCAGGCGACACCTGCGTGTTCGGCGACATGGCCCTGATCGCCCGCCTCTACTCCCCCGACGTTGCGGTGTTGCCGATCGGCGACCATTACACGATGGGCCCGGACGGGGCGGCGCTCGCGCTCGAGCTGCTCGGCGAGCCTCGCTGCGTCCCCTGCCACTGGGGCACCTTCCCCCTCCTCACCGGCACGCCCGAGCGCCTCGCGGAGCTGACGGGCGCGACGGTCGAGAAGATCCAGCCGGGAGAGTCGGTGGAGATTTGAGAGAGCGCTGGTTCGGGGCGACGGGCCGCCGCGTGCCCGAGATCGCGCGCGAAGGCGAGCTCGAGCTCGGCGACGCGCTCGTCCTCGACTCGCTCGACCCGGATGCACTGCGCGAGGCGCACGAGCAGGGCCGCCCCGTCGCCGTGCGCGCCGCGACGGCGGCCGAAGTGAAGGCGGCGCTCGCCCGGCCCGAGGTCGCGGTCGCGCTCGTCCGCGATCCCGCGCTCCTCGAGCTCGACCTGACCGAGCTGACCTATGGCTGACCCGGTCGTCGCGACGTACTCGATCGCCGCCTGCGATCTCGGGGCCGGCCAGTGGGGCGTCGCGACGCAGTCGAAGTTCCTCGCGGTCGGCTCGGTGGTCACGTGGGCAGAGCCCGGCGCCGGCGCCGTCGCGACGCAGGCCTACGCGAACCCGCGCTACGGCCCCGACGGGCTCGCGCTGCTCCGCGGCGGTGCGAGCGCGGAGGCCGTCGTCGCCCGGCTGACCGCAGCCGACGACGGCCGGGAACAGCGGCAGCTCGGCGTCGTCGACGCGCGCGGCGGCAGCGCGAGCTTCACCGGCTCGCAGTGCATGGACTGGGCCGGCGGCCTCACGGGACCGTGCTTCGCCGCGCAGGGAAACATCCTGGTCGGCGAGGCGACCGTGGCCGCGCTCGCCGCGACCTTCACGGCCACCGCGGGACGCCCGCTCGCCGAGCGCCTGCTCGAGTGCCTCGCGTCGGCGCAGGCGGCCGGCGGCGACCGCCGGGGCCAGCAGTCGGCGGCGCTCCTCGTCGTCGAGCGCGACGGCGGCTATGCCGGCCTCAGCGACGTCCTCGTCGACCTCCGCGTCGACGACCACGTCGAGCCGGTCGCCGAGCTCGCCCGCATCTTCGGGATCCATTCGCTGCTCTTCGGGAAGACGCCTCCCGCCGACTGGGTCGACGTGGACGACGCCCTCCGCGCGGAGCTCGCCGAGCGGCTGCAACGGCTCGGCTACGACGGGACGCTCGAGACGGCGCTCGACGCGTGGGCGGGCACCGAGAACCTCGAGGAGCGCGTCGACGGCACCCGGCGCATCGACCCGGTCGTCCTGCGGGAGCTGCGCGCGCGGTGAGCGCCGGGTACGAGGTCCTCTCGATCGACGAGCTCGAGCGCTATCCCAGCTCGAGCTCGTACGTGCTGCGGCCGCTACGCCGGCGTCTCGGCTTCCGGCCGTTCGGCGTCAACGTCTGGGTCGGCGAGAACCAGGGCGACGAGGTGATCGAGACGCACCGGGAGCCCGGCGGGACCGAGGAGCTGTACGTCGTGCTTCGCGGGACGGCGAGCTTCACGCTCGGCGAGGAGACATTCGACGCGCCTGTCGGGACGCTCGTGCACGCGCCGCCGGGAATGCTTCGCGCTGCACGTGCCGCGCAGGACGGAACGACGATCCTCGCACTCGGCGCCGAGGCCGGCAAGGCGTACGAGCCCGCAGCCTGGGAGGACTTCTACGTCGCCCATGCCCACCTGCGTGCCGGCGACCCGGAGCGCGGCCGCGCCGCGTACCGCGAGGCGATCGCGCGGGAGCCCGACGCCTGGGAGGGTGCGTACAACGCCGCCTGCTTCGAGGCGCTCGCGGGCGACCGGGATGCGGCTCTCGCCGCGCTGCAACGCGCGCTCGAGCTCGACCGCGGGCAAGCCATGAAGTACATCGCGGCCGACAGCGACCTGGATTCGCTCCGCGACGACCCGCGCTTCGCGGAGCTCGTCCGATGAGCGTCGCGCACGTCGACGAGCTCGACCGGATCGAGCTGGCCGATGGGTTCGTCTGGCGGCCCGTGCGTCGCCACTTCGGCATCCGAGCCTTCGGCGTGAACGCCTATTCCGCCCGCGAGCCCGGCGGGCAGGTCATCGAACGGCATCGCGAGGAGGAGCTCGGCCACGAGGAGATCTACCTCGTGCTGCGCGGACGCGCGCGGTTCACCGTCGACGGGAACGAGCACGAGCTCGGTCCGGGCGAGCTCGTGTTCGTCCGCGACCCGTCGCTCGAGCGTGGCGCGACCGCGCTCGACGAGGACACGCTCGTCCTCGCGATGGGCGGGAAGCCCGGCGAGCCGCACGTGGTGTCCGCATGGGAGGCGATGTTCGCGGCCGTGCCGGCCGCGAACGGCGGCCGCTGGGACGAGGCGATCCGGATCCACGAGGAGGCGCTCGGCGAGCAGCCCGACCATCCCGCGCTCCTCTACAACCTCGCCTGCATGGAGGCGCGCGGGGGGCGGAGACTGGATGCGCTGCTCCATCTCCAGCGCGCGATCGCCCTCGACGAGAAGTGGCGCGGCCGGGCGCTCCAGGATCCCGACTTCACGGCGATCCGCGGCGAGCCCGGCTTTCCGGCCTAGCCTCTGCGCCCTCGCCGGTCGCCCGGAAGGCGGACCGCGCCGGCACGCTCGCGGAAGGCCGGCACGGGATCGGCCTCCGGCCGCGCGACGAGGAGCACGGCGCCGAAGCCGTCCTCCGGGTCGAGCGCGTCGACGACGAGCTGGAGCCCGACCGCCAGGGCGAATGCCTTGTGCGCCTGCGGGCCGCCGAACGGCACGAGCTCCTCGGGCCGTGCGCGGCCGGCGAGCACGTCGCCGTGCGTGACGGCACCCATCGAGACGTCCGCGACCACCGGCGCGCCGTCGGAGGACGGGATCGCGATCGCGAGCGGGTTCGTCCCGGTCAGCGCCTCGCCCCCGCCGGGCGCCGGCAGCCGGCGCGGAGACGTCGCGGTCAGGAGCGCCACGAGGCCGCCGTCGGCGAGCGCCCGCACCCAGTACCCGAGCGACCCCGTCGGGAACGTCTGCGAGCAGACGACGAGCCGCGCCCGCTCGGGCGGTGCGGCGAGTTGCGCCTCCACGACCGCGGCGAGCGTCAGATAGCCGAGCGCGCCCCGGCCGTCCCAGCGCTCGTAGCCCGGCTCGGAGACGACGCGCTGCGGCCGTGACGTCGTGTCGAGCGCCTCCCACGACTCGAGCCAGTCGATGCGCGAGAGCCCGTGCCCCGTCTGCCCACGAGCCTCCGCGTCGAGAAAATGCGCCGCCAGCGTCTCGACGTCGTCCGGGGCGAAGCCGAGTGCGGCGAGGCGCGGACGTGCCTCGTCAGGACGCAAACTCGACCACCGGCCAGCCTCGTGCGCGTGCGATCCTGCGCAGCTTCCGGTCGGGGTTCGCGGCAACCGCGTGCCCGACGGACTCGAGGAACGGCACGTCGGTGTGGGAGTCCGAGTACGCGGTGCTGGCGGCCAGGTCGAGCGACTCCGCCGCGGCGAGCTCCCGCACGGCATCCGCCTTGCCGGCGCCGTGCGCGGCCCGGAGCGAGCGACCCGTGTAGACGCCGCCGGCGATCTCGCAGGTCGAGCCGATCGCGCCGTCGAACCCCAGGTCGGCGGCGATGTGCTCCACGATCTCCTGCAGGGTCGCCGAGACGATGTAGATCCGCTCGCCCCGGGCGCGATGACGCTGCACGAGCCGGAGCGGCTCGTCGTAGACGAGCGGCCGTAGCACGGGCTCCATCGCGTCGCCGACGAGCGTGCGCATGTCGTCGACGGAGAAGCCGGCGAGGATCCTCATCCCGTCCTCGGAGGCGCGGCGGACGCGTTCCGCGCTCGCGCCGCGAAGGACGAAGAGCACCTGCCAGAACGCCGACCTCGCGAGGTCGAGGCGAGAGATCAGGCCGCGCTGCCTGAACGAGCCGGCAAGGGCGAGAACCGACGAGCGGCGGATGAGCGTCCGGTCGAGGTCGAAGAACGCCGCCGCGGGCACGACCGAGCTACGAGACGAGCGGCAGCGTGCGCGTGAACCCGCCGGCACGACTCTCGTCGATCGCGCGCGCCAGCGCGGCGATCGCCTGCGCCGGCTCTGAGGCGGGGTCGCTGACGACGAGCGGCACACCCGCGTCGGACGCCTCGCGCACGCGGCCGTCGAGCGGCACGGTGCCGAGGAGCGGCACGCCGAGCTCGGCCGCAAGGCGGTCGCCGCCACCGGAGCCGAACACCTCCGACGTCATGTTCTCGATCACGCCGACGACGCGCATGCCGGTCTTCTGCGCCATCGTCGCGGCGCGCGACGCGACCTCCTGCGCGAGCGGCTGCGGCGTCGTGACGATCACCGCCTCGGCGCGGGGGAGGAGCTGCCCGAGGGAGATCGAGACGTCGCCGGTGCCGGGCGGCATGTCGACGACGAGCACGTCGAGCTCGCCCCAGTGGACGTCCTGCAGGAACTGCTCGAGCGCGCGGTGCAGCATCGGGCCGCGCCACATGACCGGCTGGTTGTCGTCGAGGAAGAAGCCGATCGACATCAGCCGCATGTCGTGGGCGACCGGCGGGACGATCATCTTGTCGACCACGACCGGCTTCTGGCGGATCCCGAGCATGTGCGGGATCGAATGGCCGTAGATGTCCGCATCGATGATCCCGACCTCGTGTCCCAGCTGTGCGAACGCCGCAGCGAGGTTGACCGTCAGCGACGACTTGCCGACGCCGCCCTTGCCCGAGGCGATCGCGAGCACCCGTGTCGTCGGCGAGAGCTGGATGCCGCGCGTCTCGACGCCGCCGCGCAGCTTCGTCGTCAGCGCCGCCCGTTCGTCCGGGGACATCACATCGAAGTGCAGCGTCACCTTCGACACGCCGGGCAGCGTGGCGACATGCCGGCTCACCTGGTCCTCGAAGCTCGAGCGGAGCGGGCAGCCGACGACGGTGAGCGCGATCGTCACCTCGACCTCCGACCCGTCGATCTCGATCCCGCGCACCATCCCGAGCTCGGTCACCGGTCGCCGCAGCTCCGGGTCGATCACATTGGCGAGCGCGGCGAGGATCTCTTCGCGCAGGGGCATCCGTTCGAGCGTAGCGAAGCGGGGCTACGCGCGACCGGCGGAGCCGGCGAGCGCCGCGCGGGTATAGCGCGCGTTCTCGATCGCATAGCCCTCCCAGTCGTTGTTGAAGTAGGCGAAGACGGTGGCCGTGCGCGACCAGCGCCGGAGCCGCTCCACCCATTCGTCGAGCTCGCGATGCGAGTAGTTGCCGTTCCGTCCGCGGCTGCCGGCGTGGAAGCGCACGAGCGTGAAGTCCGCCGTGAGCTCGTGAGCCTGGAACGCGTGCACCTCGGGCCGGTCGCCGACCACGAGCGCAACCTGATGCTCTCGGAGAAGCGCGTACACCTCGTCGCAAAACCAGGACGGATGCCGGAACTCGAAGGCGTGCCGGTGCCCGTCGTGCAGCGCCTCGAGCGCGGCCGCGAGCCTGTCCAGATCGCAGGCGAAGGTCGGTGGCAACTGCCACAGGAACGGGCCGAGCTTGAACGAGCCCAGAAGCGGCGCGATGCGGTCGTAGAGGAGCGGCAGGTGCTGCGGCACGTCGACGAGGCGCTTGACGTGCGTGATGTAGCGGCTGACCTTGACCGCGAACGTGAACCCTGCCGGTGTCTCGTCGACCCAGCGCGCGACGCTCGCGGTCGCCGGCAGGCGGTAGAAGGTCGTGTTGACCTCGACGGTGTCGAAGTGCTCGCTGTAGAAGCTCAGCCAGCGCTGCGGCGGGCAGCGCGGCGGATAGAACACGCCGTTTCGCCAGTGGGCGTAGTTCCAGCCGGAGCAGCCGATCCTGATCGCCACGTCAGTCGACGGGGTGGAAGAGCAGGCCGGACGTGAGCTTGGGGAAGAAGAACGTCGACTTCTGCGGCATCGTCTCTCCGGCCTGCGCGAAGCGCGCCACCTGCTCGACGGTGACGGGCTGCAGCAGGAACGCGGCCGCCGCCTCGCCACGATCGACCGCGGCGACCGCCGCCTCGGCGGACGGGGTGTAGGAGACCCCCTCCGGTGCGAACGACTCGACGACGCGCGGGCCGAAGTCGTCGTCGGTCGCGACGCGCGTGTAGGTCCCGGCGCGGTAGAGCGTGATCCCGTCCCCGGGCCCGTCGACGCGCTCGCCGGGAACGTCGCCCACGCGCTGCACGATGCGGTGCGTGGGGAAGATCTCGAGCCCGGGCGCGCGCGAGGAGACGAGGATCGCAAACGTGTGCGTCGCCTGCGGGTTCTCCGCGCGGTAGGCGACCGCGGTCTCGTACCGATGGTGCCCGTCCGCGATCAGGAGCGGTACCTCGATCGTCAGCTCACCGGCGGCGTGCGGCCACATGCGTGTGCGCACACCGCCCTCGGTGACATCGACCACCGGCTCGCCCGGCGGGCGCGCGAAGACGGGCTCCGCGTCGTAGAGCAGGAAGATCGGCTCGAGCTGCGCGCGCGTCGCCCGCAGGAGCCGCAACCGCTCCTCCTTCGGACCGGCGTGGGTGCGCTCGTGCGGCAGCACCTCGCCGTCCGCGTACCGCGTCACAGGGACCGAGGCGGCGACGCCCTCGCGCGTACGAGCGACGCCGTCCGGGCCGACGTAGTCCTGGGCGACCCACCAGTACCTCTCGCCGGCCGGCACGAGCACGCCGTCGGCGCGCCAGGCCGCGAAGTCGCGACCCGCCTGCTCGGCAGAATCCGCACGGGTCAGGTGGACGACGTTGTACGGGCTTCGCTCGAGATACACGGCCCGCTCGCTGTCCGAGATCACGTCGTAGGGCGGCGCGACGAGCGTCTCGAGCGGCCCGGCCACGTCCACGTCGTAGCGAAGCGCGGTGAACGGCCTGATCGTCGGCACTCCGGCAGACTAGACGCCATGTCAGGGGCGACCGTGCGCACGCTGGAGCAGGCTGCGGCGTGGGTCGACGACGTGGGTCTGGCGCTCCTCTTCCCGAAGGCCGACGTCGTCCTCCCCTCGCTCTGGGAGGAGGTGAACGGGAGCCCCGAGCGGAACTGGGCGGTCCGCGACGAGGACGGGACGTTCCGGCGCTGGTCGGACGAGCTGGGCTTCCTGTGGGGCGCGAAGGACGACCTGCCGGCACAGGGACTCGTGTGCGTCGGGAAGCACCTCGCACGCGTAGCGAGCTGTGTGGCGCCCCGCCTGCTCCCGGTGCTCGTGGCCTCCAACGGCGACGCCGCAGCCGACTCCGACGTCGTCGCCGAGGCGATTCGCGAGCACGGCCCGCTCACCGGCCCGCAGCTGCGCGAGGCGACCGGCCTCGCGAAGAAGGAGATCGACAGGCGGATCGTCTCGCTGCACCGCTCACTCGTCCTCACGAACTCGCATCTCGTCGAGGAGAACGGCCCCTGGGGCGCGCTCGCCCACGACCTGCTCGCGCGCAAGTGGCGGCTTCCGGCCGGGCTCCCGCCGCGGGACGAGGCTCGCCGGGAGCTTGCGACGCTCGTCCTCGGCCGGGTCGGCGAGCTGACCGCCGCCGACCTCGCCGGTGCTCTCGGCTGGCCGCGCGCGGCAGCCGCGGCCGTGCTCGAGGAGGTCGGCGAGGGTCGGGACGCCGACGGCTTCCGCATCTGGACGCGCCGATAGGCTGGGCCGGATGACGATCGCGGAGCTCGCAGCGGACCGGGTCGTCGAGGCCGTGTACGCCGTGCGGTCGAAGCGGAAGCTGCGCACGAAGTCCGGCGCGTCCTACCTGGCGCTCGAGCTCGTCGACCCGACCGGGCGGATCGAGGCGCGCGTGTGGAAGGACGTCGACCTGCTGGACGGCCGCTTCGGCGAGGGCGACGCGATCCGCGTGCTCGGCAGGGTCGAGCGGTTCCGCGACCGGTTGCAGCTCGACGTGCGCACGCTCGAGGCGGCGGACGTCGACCCGGCGTCGCTGACGCCGTCGATCCGGCGCGACCGGGACGAGATCGCGGGCTTCCTCGAGTTCCTCGTGGCGGAGATCTCTCATCCCGGCCTGACCGCGACCGTTCGCGCCGTGCTCGCAGACCGCGACCTCGGCTCCTATCCCGCCACCCCCGAGGACCACCACTCCTACGCCGGCGGGCTGCTCGAGCACACGGTCGGCGTCGCGACGCTGTGCCGCGAGACGTCGCAGCTCCACCCGCGGCTACGGCCCGACCTGCTGCTCGCGGCGGCGCTCGTCCACGACGTCGGCCGCACCCTCGAGCTCGGCCGCGGGCCGGCGTTCGCCGTCACCGACGAGGGCCGCCTGCTCGGGCATGTGCATCTGGGGCTGCGCCTGATCGAGGACCGCGCCGACGGGCTCACGGCCGGGCAGCTTGCCGAGCTCCTCCACTGCGTCGCCGCCCACCACGACGCACGCGCCACCCGGACGGCCGAGGCGGCCGTCCTCTACCACGCCAATCAGCTGGACGCGATCGCCGCGACCCGCCGGGTGGATTGACCCCGCTTTTCCTGGCGCTCGGCGCGAGCCTCGCGTGGGGGGTGGCGGACTTCGTCGGGCCGCTCGTCAGCCGGACCCTCGGCTCGCTGCGTGTCCTCTTCTGGGCCCAGGTCGGCGGCGTCGCGTCGATCGCGCTGGCCGTCGCGATCCGCGGCGAGGGGCCGCGCGGATGGTCGGTGCTCTTCGCGATCCTGGCGTCGCTCGGCGGGATGCTCGGGCTCTTCGCCTACTACCGCGGGATGCTCGTCGGCGCGATGAGCGTCGTCGCGCCGATCGCAGGCGTCTCCGCCGTGATCCCGGTGATCTTCGGGATCGCCACCGGCGACCATCCCTCGACGCCGCAGCTCGCAGGCATGGCCTGCGCGCTCGCCGGGGTCGGCCTCGCGTCGATCGAGCACCACGAAGGCGCGCGGCGGATCGCCGCCGGGGTCGGGCTCGCGCTCCTCGCTGCGCTCGGGTTCGGCTTCTACTTCCCCTGGATGCACGCGGCCGGCAAGGTCGACTTCTGGTGGGCCTCGCTCGTCTTCCGCACGACCGCGCTCGTCCTGATGGCCGCCGTCGTAGCGGCGCGCCCCCCGGCGCGGCTCCGGCTCCGGCGGAAGGAGCTCGCAATCGTCTGCGCCGTCGGGATCGGGGACACGCTCGGGAACGCACTCTTCGCCGCCTCCTCCGGACACGGTCTCGTCAGCCTGACCGCGGTCCTCGCGTCGCTCTACCCGATCGTGACGGTGCTGCTCGCAGCCGCGATCCTGCACGAGCGCGTCGCCCCGATGCAGCGGGCCGGGATCGTGCTGACGCTCACCGGCGTCATCCTGATCAGCATCTGAACAAGGGGGCCACGCCCCGAGAGAACGTCAGATGTTGAAGCGGATGTTCAGGACGTCGCCGTCGCGGACGACGTAGGACTTGCCCTCGAGTCCCTGCCTGCCCTGCTTTGCGACCTCCGCGTGCGAGCCGAGCTCGACGAGGTCCTGCCAGTTCACGACCTCGCAGCGGATGAAGCCGCGTGCGATGTCGGTGTGGATCGCGCCCGCCGCATCGAGCGCCGTCTCGCCGTTGCGAAGCGTCCAGGCCCGGGTGTCCTGCTCGCCGGCGGTGAAGAAGGTGATCAGGTCGAGCGAACGGGCGAGCCGGCCCGCGATCTCGTCGAGCGCCGATTCGCTGCCGTCACGGAAGGCGGCCGCCTCGTCGTCGGGCAGCTCGGCGAGCTCTGCCTCGAGCTTCAGGTCGATCCCGCCGGGGCCGTTCACGACGGCGATCAGCGGCTTCGTCGTCAGCGGCTCGAGCTCGCCCGGCAGCGTGCCGGGGTAGTCGGCGAGCGCACCGCCGGCGTCGACGTGCGCCAGGACCTTCCGCAGCTCGTCGAGCTCCGCCCGGACCTTCGCGTCGCCCGACTTCGCCTGCTTCTCGACGCGCTCGCGGCGGCGCTCCACGTGGTCCCGGTCGGCGACGAGCAGCTCGAGCTTGAAGGTCTCGAGATCGTCGTCCGGTGTCGCGTCCGAGCCGAAGCCTCGCAGGACGACGAGCAGCGCATCGACCTGCCGCAGGTTGCCGAGCTGCGCCTCCCCCGCTCCGGGGACGTCCTGGACGCGGATCGTCGCCGGGGTGATCTTGCGTGCCTTCACGACCCGGGCGAGCGCTTGGAGCCGCTCGTCGGCGATCGGCGCCATGCCGACGTTCGTCTTCCCGTACTCGCCGCCGCCCGTCTTCGTGAGCGCAGTGAAGAGCGACGTCTTCCCCCCGCCCGACGGTCCGACGATGCCCACCTCGAGTGCCATCGGCGGAGGGTACCGGGAGGTTCGTGCAAGCGCGCCCGGGCCGGGGGCGCCCTACTCTGCGGTCTCGCGGTGCTCGATCTGCTTCTGCAACGTGACGAGCGCGCGGTGCTGGAGCGACTTGATCGCGCCCTCGGTCTTGCCGAGGATCGTCGCCGCCTCGGCGTTCGCGAAGTTGAAGACGAACTTCAGGGTCAGGACCTGCTGTTGCTCCGGCGAGAGGTTCTCGATCAGCTCGAGCATCGAGCGCCGGCCGATCGACTCGAACGCGCCCGCCTCGGCCGAGGTCGCCTCGTCGGGCTCCGGCTCCGGAGGCGTCTCCTCCGGCTGCCACCGCTTCGTCGCGCGGAAGTGGTCCATCGCGAGGTTGTGCGCGATCCGGAAGAGCCAGGCGGAGAACGGCGCCGACTGCCAGCGGAACTTCCCGATCTTCTCCAGCATCTTCAGGAACGTCTGCGTCGTCAGGTCCTCGGCGTCGTGTCGGTTGCCGACGCTGACGTGCAGGTAGCTGTAGATCCGGTCGAAATGGATCAGGTAGAGATCCTCGAGCGCACTTCGGTCGCCCTGCTGGGCGCGGTCGACGAGCCCGCGCACCCGCTGGGCCTCGCTCTCCTTCTTGCCGGTCGCCGCCTCGCTCATCGAGTCGATTCGTGCCCCGTGACGGGAAGCGGCTAACCGGCTACGCTGCCGCGCCGAAGCCGACGCGGCTCTCGCGGGCGAACCGCTTCACGTACACGACGCGGCGCAGGGCGATCGTGTAGCGCCCGTCCTCGGCCTCGAACGAGTACGAGGAGTCGTGATCGCCGGCGAGCGCACGGTCGAGATCCTCCGCCGTCTGCTGCGGCACGAGGACGGACAGCACCTGCGTGCCGTCGAAGGCGATCTCGATCCTGATCCGCTCGGTTTCGCTCATCGCGCGACGAACTCTGCCAGAACACCGCCGGTCGCATGCGGGTGGACGAACGCGACCTGGTGCCCGAAGAGACCGGGCCGAGGCTGCTCGTCGATCAACTCGGCTCCTTCCGCCCGCAGACGGGCGAGCTCCGCGTCGAGATCCTCGACCTCGAAGGCGAGGTGGTGCAGGCCCGGGCCGCGCCGGGCGAGGAACCGCCCGACGGGCGTATCCGGGCCGAGTGCGCGGAGGAGCTCGATCCGGGAGGAGCCGACGCGGAGCGACGCGGCCTCCACCCCCTGGCCGGCGAGCGTCTCGCGCCGCTCGAGGGCCGCGCCGAAGAGCTCCGCGTAGGTGGCGATCGACGCGTCCAGGTCGACGACGGCGATCCCCGTGTGATGGACGCTCAGCGCCATTCGTGCTCCAGGATGGGCCGGTCCGGCGACACGCCGGGCACGCTACCCGGTCGGGCCTGCGTCCAGCGCGCGCACGACGCCGACGGCGTCCGCAGAGCGCGAGTCGGGCTCGACGCCCGCGAAGAGACCCGCGAGCTCCTCGCGGCTCAGCGTCTCGTGCTCGAGCAGCGCCGCGGCGATCCGGTCGAGGACGGCGCGGTGCGCGGCGAGGAGACGTTGCGCCTCGACATAGGCGTGGTCGGTCAGGAGCGCCTGCTCCGCGTCGCGCAACCGCTTGGTCTCCTCCGAGAGCGCGTAGTCGTCCGCACGCATCGTGCGCGAGGTGACCGACTCGCCCATGCCCCACTCGAAGACCATCGACCGGGCGATCCGGGTCGCCTCCTCGAGATCGTTGGCGGCGCCGTTCGTGACGCGGCCGAAGACGAGCCGCTCGGCGGCGCGACCGGCGAGCGCGACCGCCATCCACGCGACGAGCTCCTCCTTCGTCTCCAGGTAGCGCTCCTCTTCCGGCAGGTGCAGCACGTAGCCGAGCGCGGCGCCGCGGGCGACGATCGTCGCCTTCTCGGGCTGGTTCCCCACGAGATGCGAGACGAGCGCGTGGCCCGCCTCGTGGTAGGCGAGGATGCGCTTCTCCTTGTCGGTGACGACGCGCCGCTGCTGCAGCCCGGCGACGACCCGCTCGAGGGCGTAGTCGAAGTCCGCCTGCGTGACGGTGGAGCTGTTGCGCCGGCCGGCGGCGATCGCGGCCTCGTTGCAGATGTTCGCGAGGTCGGCGCCGGTGAGACCCGCCGTCCGGCGCGCGACGGACTCGGCGTCGACGTCGGGATCGAGCGGCTTGCCTCGCATGTGCACCGCGAGAATCGCCTTCCGGCCCTTCAGATCGGGCGGCTGGATGAAGATCTGGCGGTCGAACCGGCCCGGGCGCAGGAGCGCCGGGTCGAGATCCTGCAGGCGGTTCGACGCCGCCATCACGACGACCTGGTCGCGCGGATCGAACCCGTCGAGCTCGACGAGCAGCTGGTTCAGGGTCTGGTCCGCCTCGCGGTTCAGCGACTGGCCGCTTCGCACCTGGCCGACCGCGTCGAGCTCGTCGATGAAGACGATCGAGGGCGCATTCTGCCGCGCCGCCTCGAACAGCTTGCGGATCCTCGCCGCGCCGAGGCCGGCGAACATCTCGACGAACGACGACGCGCTCTGCGCGTAGAAATGGACGCCCGACTCGTTCGCGATCGCCTTCGCGGCGAGCGTCTTCCCGGCGCCGGGCGGCCCGTGGAAGAGGATCCCCTTCGGCACCCGCGCCCCGAGCGACTCGAAGTGGCCGGGGTCGCGGAGGAAGTCGACGATCTCCTGCAGGTCCTCCTTCGCCTCGTCGAGCCCTGCGACGTCGGCCCAGGTGACCGCGGAGGCGGAGCCCGGCGTGATCTCCATCGGCCTGACGCGCGGCATCAGCCTGACGGTCTTCCAGAGGAGGAAGACGACGATGCACATCAGCGCGAAGAACGCGACCGGCAGCCATGTCAGGGCGAGGTCCGACATGAACCTCGAGAAGCCGAAGCCGAGCATCGAGAACCCATCGGCACGAAGGGGCCCGAGCTACAGCGCTGCGACGACCTCCTCGACGCTCGCGAAGCGGACGCCGGCGGCGCGCCAGTCGGCGAGACAGGAGGCGGTGCGGGCCTCGTCGAGGCCGCGGGAGGCCTCCTCCACGAACGCGACCCGGCGACCCCGCGCGAGGAGCCCCCGGATCGCCGCGTCGTCGCAGACGTCCGTCGCCACCCCGAACACGACCACCTCCTCGGGGTCGAGGAGCGCGAGCAGCCGCTCGGCGTGCGGGTTCGAGAACACGTCGAACGACTTCTTGAGGAGCAGGAACTCGCGGCCGGCGATGAAGCGGTCCGGGACCTCGGACAGCGCGAGCGGCACCGGGTCGGCCTGGGCCGTCTCGGGCACCTTCTCGGCGCCGCGCGTCCCGCGCAGGCAGTGCGGCGGATAGGTCGTCGCGTAGTCCGGGGTGTCCGAGATCTCGGCGTCGGTCAGCTCGTGGTCGTCGGCGCTCGCGACGTGCGGGACCCCCGCCCGGCGCGCGGCCGCGACGAGCCGCGCCATGGCGGGGAGCGCCTCCTCCGCGCCGGGCACGGCAAGCCGGCCGTCCGCCCGGACGAAGTCGACCTGCGTGTCGACGTCCCAGAGGATCCGGTTCACGTCACGCGCTCGAGCCGCGGGCTCGGCCGGAGGTGCCTGCCGACCTTCGCCGAGGGCTTCCCGTCCGTGACGACGATGTCACCCGTGAAGTCGTTCGAGCCGCGGATCAGCGACGAGCCGACGCCGTAGGCGTCGACCGGTACGTCGTGCCGCTCGAAGTCGCGGATCTTCTCGACCGTGAACCCGCCCGAGACGACGATGCGCACGTCCCGGTAGCCCGCGGCGTCGAGCGCGGAGCGCACCTTCCACACGAGCCGCGGATTGACGCCGGTCGGCGCGAAGTCGCCGAGCTCGTTCCAGAGCGACTCGTCGACGAGCGCCTCCGAGGTGTCGAGCCGCACTCCCCAGAGCCGGGGGCCGAGCGCATTCGCCACCTCGAGCGCGGTGCGCACCGAGTCGTTCTCGAAGTCGACCAGCACGGTGACGTTCATGTCGTCGGGCGCCCAGTCGGCGAAGTGCTTCGCCGCGGCGACCGTGTCGCCGCCGTAGGAGGCGATCAGCGCGTGCGGCACCGTGCCGAGGCCGATGCCTCCCCACCACGAGGCCTGCTCGTCGGTCGTCACGCCGACGGGTGCGCCGACGATCTGGCCCGCGACGTAGGCCGCGTAGCCGTCCCCGGTCTGCACGCGATGGTGGTCGTGCCGCGCCGGCATGAAGATCACGGGCTTGCCGTTCGCCGCACGCAGCACGTTCACGACGTTCGTCGTGATCAGCGTGCGCCGCGCGAGCGTCCCCAGATACACGGTCTCGAGATGCGCGAACGTCGTGTAGTCGCCCTCGATCGTCAGCACGGGCTCGTACGGCTCGATCTCGTCGCCGTCGTAGAGGGCGTTGACCGTGAGCGCGTCGAAGTCGTCGGCGCAGAGCTTGAGGATCGCGATCGCCTCGTCCATGCCGCCGAGGTAGGCGTGCCGTTTCTGGAAGACCTGCATCAGCACGTGCGGCTTGCGGCCGTCGTAGCGCAGCGCTTCACGTGTGTAGTTGAAGTAGGCGTCGGTGTACCAGCCGGCGCGCATCTTCTCGACCGGCAGGTCGAAGACGGACGGATCGAGACGTTTACGCGTGGTCGTCAAGCTCGAGCTCCAGACACGCGCGGAGCGCCGCCTCCGCCACCTCGAGCTGCGCGTCGCTCGGCTCGCGCGTGCCGAGCCGGTGCTGCAGCTCGTGCCCCGGCTTCGCGAGCGCCCGGGCGAGCGGATGGCCGGGATGCCGCGTCATCCAGCCGAAGATCTCCACCGACGCCGCGACCGCGCCGAACGTGCCGGCCGCGCGCGCTCCGCGGCGGAACCGGGCCGGCACGCGCTCGGCTGCGAGGTTCCCCGCCGCCGTCGTCAGGAGCATCGGGCCGATCAGGTGCGAGCCGCAGCGCTCGTGCTCCTTCGGTCGTGCCTCGCCGTGCTCGTAGCTGCCGATCGAGACGTGCTCGGCGCCGTGGTAGGAGGCGAGCTCGCCGCCGCGCAGGGCGAGCGCCGCCGGCGCGAGCGAGAGCAGGCTCGTCAGGAGCTCGCGGGCGACCGGCCGCAGGCCCGAGCGCTTCACGCCGTGGAGCACGACCGCGCTCCCGAGCATCGACGCGAGGACACGCGGCCGCTCCATCGGCAGGCGCGCCTCGGGGAGCGCGCGCTTCACCTGCGGCAGCAGGCCGATCACCTCGGCGAGCCTCGCCGGGCCGCGCAGCACGGGGTTCCGGACCTCGGCGGCGCGAAACCGCTTCCGGCGCGAGACGACCTTGAGCACGCCGGCGTCGGTGCGCACGGCGCAGGCCCACGCGAGCGGGCCGTGCACGAGCACACCGTTCGCAAGCGCCATGCCGCCGAGCCGGATGCGTTCGCTCACACCGCGGAGCGTAGCCGCAGCGCGGCTTGCAGCCGCGCCGCGAACGGCCCTGGGACGCCGTCTCCGACCGGGCGCGCGTCGAGCCTCGACACGGGCATCACCTCGCGGATCGACGAGGTGGTGAACGCCTCATCGGCGGAGGCGAGGTCCTCGACCGGGAACCCGCCTTCGACGGCGCCCGCGAGCTCCAGCACGAGCCCGCGCGTCACACCGGGGAGAACGCCCGCCCGGATCGCGGGAGTGAAGAGCTCGTCGCCGCGGCGCCACCAGATGTTCGACGTCGCCGCCTCGAGCACGCACCCGTCCGCGACGAGCAGCGCGTCGTCGTCGCCCTGCTCCTCGGCGGCGCGCCGGGCGGCGAACGCCTCCCCGTAGCTCGTCGTCTTCGCGCCCGCGAGGAGGGGCGCCGGAGCGCCGACGTCGACCGATCGGAGCGCGAGGCCGCGGGCCCGCAGCTCGTCGAGGCCGTGCGGCAGCGCGGCGGTCGTCGCGACGAGCAGCTGCTCCGTCCGGTAGAGCCGCAGGACATGGTCCGGCGGCGAGGCGGCGACCACGAGCTCTGCGAGCTCTTCGACGTGCTCCGCCGCCGGCAGCGCGAGCGCGGCGATCGAGAAGCGGAAACGGTCGACGTGCCGGTCGAGCAGGAACGGCAGCCCGCGGTAGGTGCGCACGGTCTCGAACGCAACGCTGCCGCGCAGGAGCGCCTCGTCGTCTGCCCGGAAGACGGGCTCGCCCGGGTCGACGAGCCCGCGCCCCGCGACCGCGACCGCGTGCAGCGTCATACGGCGGCGAGGAGCGGGCGCGCCTTCACCCACGACTCCTCGATCTCGGCGAGCGGGTCGGAGTCCCAGACGATGCCGCCGCCGACCCAGAGGTGGATCGTCCCGTCGGCGACCGCGAACGTCCGGATGGTCAGGGCGAAGTCGAAGTCGCCGTTCGCGTGCACGGTCCCGAGCGCCCCCATCGAGGCGCCGCGGCCGACCGGCTCGAGGCGGGCGATCTCGTCGACGGCGGCGATCTTCGGCGCGCCGGTGATCGAGCCACCCGGGAAGGTCGCCTGCAGGATCTCGGCGAGGCCGACACCGTCGCGCAGCCGACCCTCGACCGTCGAGACGAGATGCGACACGCCCGCGAGCTCGTGCTGTGCCATCAGCTCGGGCCAGCGGACCGAGCCGACCGTGCAGACACGCGCGAGGTCGTTCCGCTCGAGGTCGACGATCATCACGTGCTCGGCCGTGTCCTTCGCGCCCTGGACGGGCTCGCCGAGCGGGCGCGTCCCCTTGATCGGCTGCGTGCGGAGCATCGGCCCGCGCCGCGAGAGGAAGAGCTCGGGCGAGGCCGACACGATCGCCCAGCCCTCGCCGCCGAAGGGGCGCGGATGCAGGGGCGCGAGCGGCGCCAGGGCGGCGGCGAGCGCCTGCGGCTCGCCCTCGAACGCGGCCGAGAGATGCTGGACGAGGTTCACCTGGTAGACGTCGCCGCGCGCGATCGCCGCGCGGGCTTCGGTCACGGCGGCGGCGTAGTCCGCCTCCGCCCAGCTCGGCTGCCACTCGCCGACGCCGAACGAGCCCCGTGCCGGCTCGACGGGCTCGTTCGCCGGCCGCGCGCGGGCGGCGAGGAGCGGCAGCGGGCAGGGCTCCGGCGGCGCCGGCCCCCGCTTCCGGCGAAGCACCTCCGACAGCCCGTAGCCGAGATAGACGTCGACCGCGACGCCGTCGCGCAGCTCCTCCGCGAGGTAGCCCTCGAGGATCTCGAATGCACCGTGCGGCTCCTGGAGCTCGAGCACCGGTCTCGCCACTCGAGCTAGACGCAGACGGACCGTGCGGCGTGCCGGAAGAAGCGCACGCCGAGCTCGAGGTCGCTCACGGGCACGCGCTCGTCCGCCGAGTGGATCAGGCGCGCGGCCGTCTCCGGCTCCATCGCCCGGGACGGGAAGAAGCCGTAGGCGACCGTGCCGAACGCCGCGCGCAGCCAGTGCGAGTCGGTGAACCCGGCGACGCACGTCGGCGCCGGGAGCGCACCCGGCTCCTCCGCCGCCACGAAGGAGGCAACGGCGTCCCAGAGCGGGCCTCCGAGCTCGGAGCGCGTGCCGCCCTGACGCTCGATCGAGACGAGCTCGTAGTCGCCGGGGCCGAGGACGCCGCGGAGCGCCTCCTCCGCCTGCTCCGGCGTCTCGCCCGGGAGCAGCCGCACGTCGACGGTGATCTCGCAGCTCGCGGGGATCACGTTGCGCTTCCCGGAAGCACGCGCCATCGTCGGCGCGACCGTCATGCCGAGGAGCGGCTCGATCAGCTCGCCGGCGAGCGGCGCGACGGCCCGCGCGGCGGCGAGCGCGTCCCCCGGCGGAGGGACCGTGCCGAGGAGCGCCGCCAGGAAGCCCTCGACCTCCGGGATCAGCCGCGGCTCGGCGGCGAACGCACCGAGGCGCGCGACGAGGGGAGCCGCCTTCACGAGCGCGTTGTCGGCGATCGACGGCATCGACGCATGGCCGCTGCGGCCGTCGACGCGAAGCAGGAACGGCGCGCTCATCTTCTCGGCGGTGGCGCAGAGGTACAGCACCTTCCCGCCGAGCTCGACGCGGTCGCCCGCGCCCTCGTTGAGCGAATAGTCGGCCCGCACGGCCTCCGGATGCGCCTCGACGAGCCACTGCAGGCCGAAGCCGTCGCCCACCTCCTCGTCGGCGGCGGCGACGAAGATCAGGTCGCCCGCGCCGCGCCACCCCTCGCGGGCGAGCGTCGCGAGGGCGACCGCCGACGCTGCCACCTCGCCCTTCATGTCGAGCGCGCCGCGCCCCCAGACCTCGCCGTCGACGAGCGCGCCGCCGAACGGGTCGTGCTTCCACTCGGCCGGGTCCGCGAGCACGACGTCCGTGTGCGAGAGCAGGGCGAGCGACGGCCCGTCGCCGCGGCCGCGGATGCGCGCGACGAGGTTCGCGCGCTCCGGCACCCGGGCGTAGAGCGCGCACTCGACGCCGGCAGCCTCGAGGTAGTCGCGCAGCAGCTCGGCGGCGGCGGTCTCGTTGCCCGGCGGGTTCGTCGTGTCGAGCCGGATCAGCCGCTGCAGCAGCTCGACCGCCTCCGTCATCTGCGGTGGCCGAGCACGAGCAGGTACCGGCGCGGTGCGCGGACGAGCCCTTCGGGTGTGCGATACCCCTCGTAGAGCTCGACGAACGCCGCGTGGAACTCGCTCGCCTGCGAGGCATCGAGCCGCGCGAGCAGTGCGATCACCGGCGGCGCCGACTCCGAGAAGAGCGTCCAGATCTCCTCGCCGGACTCGGCTTCGAGCCAGAGCGTCCCGTCCTCGAACTCGAGCTCGAAGTCGTCGCCGAGCATGTCCTCGACGTGGTCCTCGCGGCCCCACTCGTACGCCTCGCGACCCTCGATCGGCTCCTCGGTGAAGCGCCGGTAGAGCGCACCGAGCTTGCGGTTCGGCTTCCAGGCGGTGAAGCCGAGGCGGGCTCCCGGGCACGCGACGCGCGCGAGCTCGGCGGCCACGTTCGCATGGTCGGGCGCGAACACGAGGCCGAAGTTCGAGACGAGCACGTCGAAGCACGCGTCCTCGTAGGGGAGGTACTCGACGTCGCCGAGCTCGAAGCCGACCGTGAGGCCCTCCTCGGTCGCGGCGAGCCGGGCCTTCTCGAGCATCGGCCCGGCGATGTCGATCGCCGACACGGTCGCCCCGGTCCGGGCGGCGCGAAACGCGACCTCGCCGGTCCCGGTCGCGAGGTCGAGCACCCGGTCGCCCGGCCCGATCCCGACCGCAGCGACGAGCGCGTCCTGCACCGGCCCGAGCCGCGCGGCGAACCGCTCGTAGGTCCCGGCGCCCCAGACATCGCTCATTGCTCCAGAGCATACTTCGGGGGTGGGTGACCTCTTCAGCGAGGCCGCGGGCCGCCGCCTCGACGCCTCCGCTCCGCTCGCACAGCGGCTGCGCCCGGCCACGCTCGACGACTTCGTCGGCCAGGAGCACGTCGTCGGGCCGGGGCGCGCGCTTCGGCTCGCGATCGAGAACGACCGCGTGCCGTCGATGATCCTCTTCGGGCCGCCGGGCTCCGGCAAGACGACGCTCGCCCGGATCGTCGCGCAGACCACCGGCGCCGAGTTCGAGGAGCTCTCCGCCGTCTCGGCGACGGTCGGGAACGTCCGCGACGTCCTGAAGCGCGCCCGTGAGCGGCTCGGCACGACCGGACGGCGCACGATCCTCTTCCTCGACGAGATCCATCGCTTCAACAAGGCGCAGCAGGACGCCCTCCTCCCCGGGGTCGAGGAGGGGCTCGTGACGCTGATCGGGGCGACGACCGAGAACCCGTACTTCGAGGTCAACTCGGCGCTGCTGTCCCGCGCGCAGATCTACGAGCTCGAGCCGCATCCGTCCGAGCTCCTGCAGGGTGTCGTGCGCCGGGGCGCCGCGGCGCTCGGGGCCGAGGTCCCGCCCGACGTCGAGGAGCTGATCGCGGCGCGCGCCGGCGGAGATGCGCGCAACGCGCTGAACATCCTCGAGCTGTCGGTCGAGACCGCGCGCGCCGAAGGCGTCCCGCTCGAGACGAGGCACGTGGACGACGCCGCCCGCAAGCGTCCGCTCGCCTACGACAAGGGTGGCGACAAGCACTACGACTTCATCTCGGCGTGGATCAAGTCGACACGAGCAGGCGACGTGCAGGCCTCGCTCTACTACCTCGCGGCGATGCTCGAGGGCGGCGAGGACGCCCGGTTCATCGTGCGGCGGATGATCGTGCTCGCCTCCGAGGACGTGGGGAACGCCGACCCGCAGGCGCTCCTCGTCGCCGTCGCGGCGGCGCAGGCCGTCGAGCACGTCGGGCTGCCCGAGGCGCGGCTGAACCTCGCCCAGGCTGCCGTCTACCTCGCACGCGCGCCGAAGTCGAACGCGTCGTACGTCGCGCTCGGAAAGGCGACGCAGACGGTGCGCGAGCGCGGGGCGCTCCTGCCGCCGGCGGCGCTGCGCTCGGCGGCGTACCCCGGGGCGAAGAAGCTCGGCCGTGGCGCGGGCTACGTCTACCCGCATGACGACCCGAAGGGCTTCGAGGTCGACTGCCTCCCCGACGAGCTGAAAGGGACCGTCTTCTACGAGCCGTCCGGGAACGGCGAAGAGACGCGCTAGAGAATGCGGGCGCCGAGCGCGCTCGCGACGAGCTCGACGGCCAGCGACCCCGTCTCGTTCTCACGGTCGAGGATCGGGTTGACCTCGACGACGTCGAGCGAGTCGAGGAGCCCGGACTCGGAGACGAGCTCGAGGGCGAGATGGGCCTCGCGGTAGGAGAGCCCGCCGCGGATCGGCGTCCCGACCCCGGGCGCGAACATCGGATCGACCGCGTCCAGGTCGAGGCTCACGTGAACGAACGCTGCGCCGCGGACGAACTCGAGCGCCTCCTCGAGCACCTCGTCGGCGCCCCGCCTGTCGATCTCGCTCATCGTGAAGACACGGACGTCGAGCTCCTGCACGAGCTCCCGCTCGCCCGGGTCGAGCGACCGGATGCCGACGAGGGCCGCCCGGGTCACGGAGGGCAGCGGGTACGCCTCGGTCTCGAAGCCGTCGCCCGCGACGCCGAACGCCGCTGCGAGCGGCATGCCGTGGACGTTGCCGCTCGGCGAGGTGCCGGGCCGGTTCAGGTCGCCGTGGGCGTCGATCCACAGCACGGCCCCGGCGCCGCGCGCCTTCGCCATTCCGCCGAGCGTGCCCATCGCGATCGAGTGGTCGCCGCCGAGCACGAGCGGCACGAGCCCGTTGCCGGCAGCCTCGCACACGAGAGCGGCGACCCGCTCGCACGCGTGCATGATCGGGCCGAGATACCGGGCGGTCGCCGAGCCCTCGTCGGTCGCCTCGGGGACCGGCGAGAGGATGTCGCCCCAGTCGTCGACCTCGCGCCCGAGGGCGCGGATCCGCGCCTCGAGCCCCGCGTAGCGGATCGCCGAGGGCCCCATGTCGACGCCGCGGCGCCCGGCGCCGAGATCGAGCCCGGCACCGATGACGGCGACCGGGCGGAGCGTTTTCGGAGCGCTCATGACGGACAAATCTACGCAACTCCCATGAACGGCCGGCTCAAGGTGCTGATCGCCGACGACGACAGGCTCTTCCTGGCGTCACTCCGCGCACTGATCGACCGCCAGCCGGAGCTCGCGGTCGTCGCCTCGGCGCGGAACGGCCTGGAGGCGATCGAGTTCGCGGAGAGCGTCCACCCGGACGCGGCGGTGATCGACCTGCACATGCCGCTGCTCGACGGCGTCTCCGCCGTGACGCGGCTTCGCCGCGACCATCCGAACCTGTGCCTGATCGTGCTCACGGGCGACTCCGACGCATCGCTTCACGCCGCCGCGCGCGGCGCCGGGGCCGACGCCGTGCTCGAGAAGCACGAGTTCGCGCGCGGGCTCGTCGACCGGCTGGCAGGGCTGCGCGATGGAAGTGGCGAGGGCCGGACTTGAACCGGCGACACCACGGTTTTCAGCCGTGTGCTCTACCAACTGAGCTACCTCGCCGTGCCGAACGAACGGGCGGCCGTGAGTGTAGCCGCACGAAAAGAGACGTCCGGACCGGTGCTACCGCGTCGCGAACGTCCCTGTGCCCGGAAGCTTAGGCGACCTCGTCCTTCCGGGCAAGCAGTGCGACGCCCGGGCCGACCGGGAAGTCCGCTACGTGCGCGAAGCCGCGGCGCTCGAGCTCACGGCGAAGGCGTGCCGGCGGCACGAAGATCGGCGTCTCCGCGCCGCGCGTGTAGCAGACGGCGACCGCGCCGCCGGGTGCCGTGACCCGCGCGAGCTCGTCGAAGAAGGGGATCATGTTGTTCAGCGTCACGAGCTCGAAGCTCGCGTCCGGAAACGGCAGCGCGGAGGCGTCGGCGAGGACGTAGGTCTCACGCTCCGAGCCGGCGAGCCGGCGGGCCTCGGCGATCATTCCGGCAGAGGCGTCGATCCCGGTCACGCGCGCCTCGGGCCAGAGGTCGGCGCTGAGCCGGGCCGCGGCACCGGTGCCGGTGCCGGTGTCGAGGACGCGGGCGGGCGCGTCCGGCAGCGACTCGAGCGCCGCCTGGAGCGGTGCGAGCTTCGCCCGGTCGATGCGCGTGGCATCCCACTCGGGCGCGAGCCGGTCGAAGGTGCGGGTGAGCGGGCGGCGGAAGACCCGCCAGAGAAACGGCGCGCGCACGGTCACGTCCGTGGCGAAGCGCGCGAAACGCTGCCCCGGCGTCACTGGGCGACGATCCTCAGCTCGTCGCCGGCGCTTGCACCGGTCAGGCGCGCGGCGTTGCCACGGCTGATCGCCAGCGTGACGAGCGCGTAGGAGTCCTCGTACAGGATCAGCTCGCCGGGCGGCGCGTCGGCGAAGGTGTCGGCGACGATCGCGTAGTAGCGGTCGAGGCCGATCCGCACCTCGGCCCGGTCGCCGCTTGCGAGCCCCAGCGCCTCGATGTGCGCCCGGCGCGCATTGGTGGCGACGTTCCCGAACCGGTCGACGGCGAGCACGGTGGCCGAGATCTGCGTCCGGCCGACCGCCGGGTCGGGCACGTCGACGCGCATGAGCGTCGACGGGTCGAGCGACGGCCCGAGCGCGGACACGGGAACGCCCGCCGCGAGATGCGCCGCGGCCGGGGCGAAGACGTCGCGTGCGTGGAAGGTCTGCGACACGTCGGGCAGGCGGTACCGCTCGTCGGCGAGCTGGTGCGCCGCCTCGATGCCGAGCTCGTCGGCGGCCAGGAGCAGCAGGCCGTTGTCGGGGCCGACGAAGACGCGTCCGTCCACCGTGCGCACCGCGACGGCGCGGCGGTTGCCGCCGACGTCGGGATCGACCACGGCGAGATGCACGCCGAGCGGCATGAACGGCGTCGTCTGCCGCACGACGAGCGCACCCTGCAGCACCGCCTGCGGCGCGATCCCGTGCGTGACGTCGATCACACGCGCCTCCGGCGCGATCCGCGCGATCACGCCGTGGCAGGTGCCCACGAAGTCGTCCTGCAGGCCGAAGTCGCTCAGGAACGTGATCACGCTCATCGGCGAGACTTCATCAGATCGCGAACGGCGGCGACGAGGCCTATGAGGTCGTGGCTCGACGCCTCGGCGACGACGTCGAGGCCCGCGCCCTGCGCGGCGCGCGTCGTCTCGGGCCCGATGCTGACCGCCGGCGCCGCGCCGCCGATCGCGGCGTAGGCGCGGGCGGCCGACCCCGAGGCGAGGACGACGACGTCCCCTTCCGGCGGCTCGGGCGCGAGCAGCCTCGTCCGGTAGAGGGCGACGAAGTCCGCGTCCAGCTCCTCGACCGGCCCCCGGCGCGCCCCCTCCGCCGCGGCGAAGAGAACGCGTCCCGCGGGACGCGGAAACTCGCGCACGAGGCCGTCCTGGGACGACTCGCGCGGCACGAAGGCCGGCTCGATGCCGTGAGCACGCAACGCCTCTTCCGTCCCCGGCCCGACCGCCGCGATCCGCGGCAGGTTGCGCCCCCGGCGTGCCAGCTCGCCGGCGCCGTTCGGGCTCGTGACGATCACCCAGTCGTAGCCGGCGCCGTCGACCGGCTCGTCGGAGACGCGCTCGATCTCGATCAGCGGACAGGCGACGACCTCCGCCCCGAGCGCCTCGAGCGCCTCGACGAGCGGGCCGGCCTGCGCCTGCGGTCGCGTCACGACCACCTTCATCGTGCGGCGGCGAGCGCGGCGAGCTCGGCGGCGAGCGCCTCGGGGTCGCTGCCCGAGCGGCGCTCGACCCACGCGCCGTCCTCGTCGGCGATCAACGCGTGCAGCGTCGTTCCGTCGTGGTAGGCGGCGACCGGTGCGAGGCAGCCCGCGCCGACGATCGCGACACACCGCCGCTCCGGCTCGACGCGGCGGCGCGTCTCGGCCGACCCGGCGCGCGCCACGAGCGCTTCCTCGCCGGCGCGTACCTGCAGCGCGAGCGCTCCCTGCGCGGCCTCGGGGAGCATCTGCGCCGGATCCAGTCGCAGGCCGATCTCGTCCTGCAGGCCGAGGCGGTCGAGCCCGCACGCGGCGAGCACGATTGCATCGAGCCCGCGTTCGCGCAGCTTGCGCAGCCGGGTGTCGACGTTACCGCGCATCGGCTCGATCGAGAGGGTCGGCTCGAGCGCGAGGAGCTGCGCCCGGCGGCGCACCGACGCCGTCCCGATGCGCATCCCCGGCCGCACCGCGTCCGCACCGACGAGCGCGTCGCGCGGGTCGTCACGCTCGAGGTAGGCGCCGACGGCGAGGCCCTCGGTGTCGGTCGAGGTCAGGTCCTTCGCCGAGTGCACGGCGACGTCGATCCGGCCCGCGAGGAGCGCCTCCTCGATCTCCTTCACGAACACGCCCCGCTCGCCGATCAGCCCGAACGGGCTCGTGCGGTCGCGGTCGCCGGCGGTCGTGATCGGCACGAACGCGATCTCGACGCCGTCGCCCCGCAGGGCGCTCGCCGCCTGCTCGGCCTGGGTGAGCGCGAGCCTAGATCCGCGCGACCCGATACGGACGAGCACAGACCAACCTCCCTCCGCGCGACGACCGGCCGCAGACCGGATGGCCGAGCTTCACGCGCAGGAACGCCGACGGCGCGAGGGCCGGCAGGGGCCGCTCGATGCGCCGTTCCCTATCGGGTGTCATCTTCGAGCCCGAACAGATGCCGGACGGCGTCGGCGTACGCGGCACCGTCGGCGCTGACAGCCGCTTCCTTCATGCGCACCGTCGGCAGGTGCAGGAGCTTGTTCAGGATCTGCGCGGTCACCGACTCGAGCGTGCGCCGCTCGTCGTCGCTGACGCGCCCGTTCACCTTCGCGAGCTCGGCGCTGCGAATCTCCTCGGCCCGCGCCCGGAGCGAGGCGATCGCCGGCACGACGTCGAGCGACGCGCGCCACGAGCGGAACCGCTCCGCCTCGTCGGCGACGAGCTGCTCCCCGCGCTCGGCCTCGGCGCGCCTGCCGGCGAGCGTCTCGGCCACGACGGCCTCGAGGTCGTCGATGTCGTAGAGGAAGCAGCCGTCGAGCGCCGCGATCCCGGCGTCGATGTCGCGCGGCACCGCGATGTCGATGAAGAAGAGCGGCGTACGCCGCTTGGCCGGGACGTCCTCGACGCGCAGGACCGGCTCGGGCGCACTGGTCGAGGAGACGACGACGTCGACCTCTCCGAGCTTCGACGCGATCTCGTCGAGGGCGAGCGGCGACCCGCCGAAGCGGTGGGCGAGCTCGCGCGCGGTCTCGGCGGTGCGGTTCGCGACGAACGCGATCGCGGCGCCGCGCGAGGCGAGGTTCCCCGCCGCGAGCTCGCCGATCCGTCCGGCGCCGACGAGGAGGACGCGACGGCCGTCGAGATCGCCGAACACCTGGGCGGCGAGCGCCGCCGCCGCGGAGGAGACCGATGCGGGGCTCTCTCCGATCGCCGTCTCCGTGCGCACGCGCTTGCCGACGCTGAGCGCCTGGCGGAACACGCGGTCGAGCAGCGGCCCCGGCTCGACCGCCTCGTACGCGACCCGCACCTGGCCGAGGATCTCGCCCTCCCCGGGGACGAGCGAGTCGAGGCCCGCTGCGACACGGAAGAGGTGAAGCGCGGCCTCGTCCTCGTGCAACCGGTAGACGACGTCGTCGAGCGGCTCGCCGGCGAGCGATTCGAGGGCGGCGAGCGCCTGCATGTCGTCGATCCCGTCCAGGTAGAGCTCGGTGCGGTTGCAGGTCGAGAGGCAGACGGCGTCGCCGAGCGAGCGCGCGAGGAGGGCGGCCTCGTCGAGCCCGAGGGTCACCCGCTCACGCAGCTCGACCGGCGCGACGTGATGCGACAGGCCTACCAGTGACAGCGTCATGCGAAGTGGCTCCCGGCGAGAGCGAGGCGGGCGACGATCACGAGCGCGAAGCCGCAGACCGCGAGGTAGGCGGCGCGGCGACCCGAGACGCGTGCGGCGAGGAAGCCGCCGTAGACGAGCCACGTCAGCACGGTCAGCACCTCGAGCGCGTCGACGGCGCCGCCGCGCTCGCGCTGACGGACGATCCCGGCGGCGAGGCCGAGCGTCAGGAGCGGCAGCGAGACGGTGATCGTGCGCACGGTCAGCCGCTCGAGGGTCGCGAGCGGCGGCAGCCTGAGCCGCAGGATGTCGGCCGCCCGGCGCTTCAGCCGCCGCTCCTCCCAGAGATACAGCCCCGCGAGCGCCGCGGCCAGCGTGAACCCTGCGAAGGCGGCGAGCACGAAGCCGACGTGCAGGACGAGGAACAGGTTCCCGTCGTCCGAGTGGACGGCGGCGCGCGTGCCGCCGCCGATCCGGGCGACGGCGAAGAGGACCACGGCGAGCGGCATCACCCCGAGGCCGAGCAGCCGGTAGCGGGGACGGCAGCCCCAGATCAGGTACGCGCCGACGACGAGCCAGACGAAGAGATTGAGCGACCCGGCCCAGCTCGACCAGGGGAACCCGTCCGCGCGGGCCGCCTGGGCGGCGAGGAGGGCGGTCTGGGCGAGCCACCCGAGCCGAACGCCCCACGTCGCGGCGCGCGACGTGCGCACGGTCGAGTACGCGAGCGCGGCCTCGCCGTAGCCGAGGAGCGCCGGCCAGAACAGCGCCTCAACCATCGCGCACCCGCGCTTTCTCGACGAGCTCTGCCAGCTGCCGCTGGAGCCGCTGCAGCTTCGCGGCGACGATCGCGATCCAGAGGAGGACGGTGACGAAGACGACGGTGTACGCGCCTGCCACGTACTGCCACTCGGACGGAGGGCTGCCGCTCACGTCAGGAGCTCGCGCAACTCGCGCAGGTGAGCGTCGATCCGCTTGCCGGCCAGCTCGACCTGGTAGAGCGTCGCGAAGAGGGCGAGCACGGCGGCCAGCGCGACGCAGAACGTCAGGAACTGCGAGCCGGCCATCTGCGGCCCGTGCGAGTTGAACACGACCGGATGGATGAACTTCTGCGAGAGGCGGATCGCGAGGAACGAGACCGGGATCAGAACGACCCCGAACAGTGCGTAGACCGCGCTCATGTTCGCCCGCGCCGATCCCGGCTCGACCGAGAAGCGCAGCATGAAGTACGCGCAGTAGAAGAGGAAGAGGACGAGGAAGAGGACGAGCTGGTTCTCGCTCCACGACCACCAGACGCCCCAGGACGCCTTCGCCCAGATCGAGCCGGTGACGAGCGTCAGGGCGCCGAACATCACGCCCTGATGGATCGCGACGTAGCTCTCCGTGTCGGCACGCTCGTCACGCGTGCGCAGGTAGCGGAGCGCCTTCCAGGCGCCCCAGCCGAAGCAGGCGTACGAGGTGAGCGCGATCGGCACGTGGAAGTAGAAGATCCGCTGCGAGAAGCCCTGGTCGGCATCCGTCGGCGCGTAGAAGAAGACGAGCGCGAGCGCGAGGCCGAGCAGGCCGGTCGAGCAGGCGGCGAGCACGGGCAGCTTGAGGCGCGGCGTCACGGTGCGAATCGTAGTCCCACCCGGCTCGACGAACTCCGGGATGGTCAGATCTCGGCCACGACGTACTCGAACGTCGCCCAGGCCAGGATCACGAAGATCGCGTCGTACAGCACGAGGAACCAGAGGTACCCCCCGACGCCGCCGACGACGATCGGGATCGCCATCGGCAGGAAGAGGAGCGGCAGCAGGAGCTCGCGGGCGCGCCCGGCGACCGCCATCGCCCCGAAGAGCGTCCCGACCGCGGCGATCCCCACGTCGGCCAGCGCCACCGCCGCGATCGTACGCCCGCCGATCCCGGAGAAGAACGCCGCGAACGCGGGTAGCGCCACCACCTCGGCCGCCGCCAGGAAGGCGAGCACCGCGAGTGCCTTCGCGAGCCAGATCGCGCTCCGGTCGCACGGCGCGAGGACGAGCGCGTCGAACATGCTCTGCTCGCGCTCCGCGACGAACGCGCGCGTCAGGCCGAGGAGGGCGGTGAAGATGAGCGCCGACCAGAGGAGCCCCAGTGCCGCCGTGTCACCGGCGCCGCGGGGCAGCGCGAAGTGGAAGATCGCGAGCGCCGCGACGACGAAGAGGAGCATCGAGGGCAGCGTCTCCTTCGCCCGCAGCTCGAGCAGCAGGTCCTTGCGGGCGAGCGCCCCCACGTCGGCGACGTAGCTCACGCGAATGCCAGTCGCTGGGTCGCCCGGTGCTCGACGCGCTGCGGCTCGTGGGTCGCGACGACGAGCGTGCGCGGCTCGTCGAGGATCCCGTCGAGCAGCTCGGCGCCCTGCGCGTCGAGCGCGTTGTAGGGCTCGTCGAGCAGGAGCAGCGACGGCTCGTGCAGGAGCACTCGGCAGAGCCCGAGGCGCTGCCGCATCCCGCGCGAGAACGTCGACACCCGCTCGTGCCGCACCTCCCAGAGGCCGAAGCGCTCGAGCAGCATCCCAACCCGCTCGGCGCGCTCCGGCACGCGGTAGAGGCGGCCGAAGAGCGTCAGGTTCTCGAGCGCCGTCAGCTCGCGGTAGACCTGGGGGCTGTGGCCGAGGTAGCCGATCGTGTGCCGGGCGGGCAGCTCGAGGGCTCCGGCGCTCGGTGCCGCGAGACCGGCGAGCACGCGCAGCAGGGTCGTCTTCCCCGAGCCGTTCGGTCCGGTCACGAGCAGGAACTCGCCGTCGCCGAGCGCCAGCTCGACGTCGCGGAACACGCGGCGGTCGCCGAAGCGCTTCGCGAGCCCGCGCGCCGCGATCACGCGCGGAACACCTCGGCAGCGGCGCGGTGGAACCCGTCGGGCCGGCCCGCTGCGGCGAACGTCTCGGCGATCTCCTCCATCTCGCCGGCGAAGCGCCAGCCCTTCGCGGCCGCGGAGCGCTCGGCCCGCGCAAGCGGCTCCTCGAGGTCGGGCGCTGCGAGCCGCCACTCGTCCTCGACGCCGTAGCAGCGGGCGACGTCCCGGATCGCGAGGAGCAGCGCGGCGGTCCCCTTCGACCACGCCGCATAGACCATCTTCAGCGCCGAGGCATCCGCGACGACCCGCGTCTCGAGCAACGACCCGGCGAAGAGCGACGCGATCTCGCCTGCGCGTGCGCCGCTCAGGTAGAGCGTCGTCCCGGGCTCGCGCGGAGGGCCGCCGACGATGCCGCCGTCCACGAACTGCGGCTGGAGCGCAGCGACCGCGCGTGCCGTCGCGGGCGAGACGGCGTTCGCGTCGACGTAGGTGCCGCCGAATCCCGCTGCGGCGCGCGCAACATCGAGCGCCGCGTGCGGCGGGCAGACGGAGAGAACGACGTCCGACCGTTCGACGAGCTCGGCGACCGTACCGGCATCCTCGAACGCGGCCGCCCGCGCGCGAGTCTCGGGGCTCCGTCCCTCGGAGGCCCAGAGGACGTGGTGCCCGCCCGCGACGAGCTCCGCCCCGACGGCGGCGCCCATCTCGCCGGGGTGCAGGAGGCCGACGGTCACAGCGCGTCCGCCAGCACGAAGGCGAAGAAGGCGACCGAGATGACGCCGTTCATCGTGAAGAAGGCCGCGTCGAGGCGGCGCAGGTCACCCGGCCGCACGAGCAGGTGCTCGTAGAGGAGGAGCACCGCGACGATCAGCACGCCGAGCCAGTAGAGCGCACCGACGTGCAGGCCGGCGCCGGCGGCGAGGAGGAGCGCAATCGTCGCGAGGTGCAGTGCCCGGGCGCCGGCGAACGCGCCGCGCTCGCCGAAGCGCGTGACCCACGAGTGCAGCCCCTGCTCGCGGTCCACCTCGACGTCGAAGAGCGCGTAGAACAGGTCGAACCCCGCCACCCACGCGGCCACGGCGGCACCGAGCGCCCACGCCTGCCACGGCAGCCTGCCCTCGATCGCAGCCCAGGCGCCGACGGGAGCGAGCCCGTCGACGGCACCCAGCCAGAGATGGCAGAGCCAGGTGAAGCGCTTCAGGTACGGGTAGACGACGAACGCGACGACGGGAATCGGAGCCAGGACGCGCACGAGCGGATCGAGCTGCCAGCACGCGACGGCATAGAGCGCGAGTGCGAGCGCGCAGAAGACGAGCACCGCGGTGCGCGAGAGGGCGCCCGAGGGCAGCTCGCGTGTCGCCGTTCGCGGGTTGGCCGCGTCGATGCGCGCGTCGATCAGGCGGTTCAGCGCCATCGCGAGCGACCGCGCGCCGACCATCGCGAGCGTGATCCAGAGGAGGTCGTGCGCCGACGGGACGCCGCGGACCGCGAGAAAGGCGCCGACGTACGCAAAGGGAAGCGCGAAGATCGTGTGCTCGAACTTGACGAGGCGGTAGTAGAGCCGCGCGACCTGCATGCTCACGTCTGGCGGTGCGAGGTCGCGTCGTCGGCGAGCAATCCGACCGCGTGCACGAGCGCCGGCGCGAGCACGGCGTACCCGTCGCGGCACGCACCGGTCGAGCCGGGCAGGTTGACGACGAGCGAGCCGCCGAGGACGCCGGCGACGCCGCGCGAGAGGAGCCCGTGCGGCGTCTTCGCGATCGAGTCCGCGCGGAGCGCCTCGGCGATCCCGGGCGCGTCGCGCTCGAGCACCGTGCGGGTCGCCTCGGGCGTGACGTCGCGCGGGGCGAGGCCGGTGCCACCCGTCGTCAGGACGACCTGCGCGGACGCCGCGAGGTCCTCGATCGCCGCCGCGATCTCGTCAGCCTCGTCCGGGACGACGCGCCGCGCGACGGCGAACCCGTCGCGGCGCAGGTGCTCTTCGAGCAGGTCGCCGCTCGCGTCGGCTGCCTCGCCGCGCGACACGCGGTCCGAGACGGTGAGCACCGCCGCGTTCACTCCTTCACCTTCTCCACGAGCTCGACCGAGAACGTCATCTGCTTGTCGATCGCCTTGGCCATGTCGTACACCGTGAGCGCCGCGACCGAGGCGGCGGTGAGCGCCTCCATCTCCACGCCGGTCTGGGCGGCGGTCTCGGCCGACGCGACGATCTCGACACCATCGCCCGCCACCCGCAGGTCGACCGCGACGTGGGAGAGCGCGAGCGGGTGGCAGAGCGGGATCAGCTCCGACGTCCGTTTGGCGGCCATGATCCCGGCGAGCTGCGCGGTCGTCAGCGCGTCGCCCTTCGGGAGCCCCCGGAGCCGCGCCGCCGTCTGCGGCGCCATCCGGACGACGGCCCGCGCGACCGCCCGGCGGCGTTGCACCGCCTTGGCCCCGACGTCGACCATCCTGACGGCGCCCGACTCGTCGACATGCGAGAGATCGCTCACTGCGCCGGAAGGGTACGCCTAATCATCTCCGCGTTCGAGGTCCGCGAGCAGCCCGTCGATCCACCGCCCGACGTCGTGGTCCCGCACCTGCGTGCGCAGTGCCTCGGCCCGTCGCCGGCGCTCCCCCGCCTCCATCGTCAGCGCCTCGTGCAGCGCCTCGGCCTGGGCCCAGAGATCGAACGGGTTGACCGTGATCGCCCACTCGCCCAGCTCCTCGTGTGCGCCCGCGTTCTCGGAGAGCACGAGCACCCCGTCGCATTCGTTGACGAGCGCGCCTTCCTTCGCGACGAGATTCATGCCGTCGTAGAGCGCATTGACGACGAGCACGTCGTACCGCAGGTAGGCCGCAACCGAGCGCGCGAAGTTGTCGTCGATCCGCAGGTCGATCGCGCCGGGGAACCGCGCGCCGATCTCGCGCGCGGTCTGCTCGATCGCCTCGGCGTAGTCGGCGTACTCGGGGATCGACTGTCGCGACGGGTCGAGGAGCGCGAGCAGCTGCACGCGCCCCTGCCACTCCGGGTGCGTGTCGAGCAGGAGCTCGAAGGCACGCAGCCCGCGCACGATGTTCTTCGACGGGTCGGTCCGGTCGACGCGCACGATCAGCTTCTCCGGTCGAGGCAGCGCCGCCGCCTCGGCCTGGACCGCAGCGCTGCCCGCGAGCTCGTCGAACTCCGCGACGTCGATCGAGATCGGATGGTGCGTCACGCGGGTGCGGCCGGTGCCGCCGCAGACCTCGGCACAGCTCGTCTCGAAGTTCCGCGCCCAGCGCTCGGTATGGAACCCGACGACGTCGTTTGCGAGCAGGCCCTCGTGGACGGCGCGCCGCATCGGCTCCGGCAGCACGCTCCAGTCGGTCAGCCACGGGATGTGCACGAAGTGCGAGAGACGGGCCTCCGGTCGCGCTGCGCGTACGAGCGCCGGAGCGAGATACAGGTGGTAGTCGTGGAAGAAGACCTCTGCTCCCGGGCTGTTGTCCAGTTCGGCAACGGCCGCGGCTGCGAACGCCTCGTTGACCCTGACGTAGCCCTCGTGCCAGGCCTCGTGGAAGTCGCGACCGAGCGATGGCCGGGTCGCGCGCGGCCACAACGCGTGCTGGACGAACCACAGCATCGGGTTCGCGACGACGTTGTAGTAGCGGTCGTAGGCGGCGGGGTCGTGGGCGATCAACACCACCTCGCCGCCCCCTTCGGCCGCGACCACACGATCCTCGTCGGTCATCGCGCTCGCGATCCAGGTCACGTCGTGCCGCTGCCGCAGCCCGCGCAGCGCCGTCGCGAGGCCGCCGCCGCCGCGCCGCTCGACCCGCTCGCCGTCCACACGGTCGTAGGTGACGGGGCCGCGGTTCGAGACGACGATCAGCCGGCGGCGCTCGGCGGCGCGCCTAGACAACCGTGATCTCGCTGCCGCCCGTGTCGTTGCCGGCCAGCCGGTTGAAGAGCACGAGCCAGTCGCGCAGGAGGCGCGGTGTCAGGAAGCGGCGGCGCACGTGCTCCTTCCCGGCGAGCGCGCGCAGCCGCGCCTCCCGCGGATCGCGCAGCGCCTCGATGCACGCCTGGGCGCACTCCCGGGCGGAGTCGACGAGCCAGCCGGTCTGGCCGTCGGCGATCTGCGCGACGATCCCGCCGACGCGCCCCGCCACCATCGGCCGTGCCTTCCAGAGCGCCTCGGTGACCGTCAGCCCGAAGCCCTCCTTCGTCGACTTCTGGATCAGCACGTCCGAGTGCACCTGGAACGCATTCACCTCGATCGCCCCGACGTTGTTCATGTTGCTCAGGATGTACACGTCGGGATCGCCGTCCGCGTGCTCGAGCGTCCGGTTGTAGTAGTCCCAGCCTTCCGGGTCGTCGTGCGCCATCGAGCCGACGAGCGCGAGCTGCACCTGCGGGAACCGCTCCTTCACCACCCGGTAGGCGTCGATCACCCCGAGCGGGTCCTTCCACGGATCGAAGCGCGAGACCTGGGTGAGGAGCGGCCGCTCGACGTCGATCCCGAACTGGTCGACGATGTAGGACGCGTCCTCCGGGGACAGGGCCATGTTCTTCGGCATCAGCGGATCGATCGCGGGCGGCCAGATGACGCCGTTCGTGAGGCCGTCGGCATGAGGCACGTACTCGCGCATGTGGAAGATCGAGGCGTCGTAGCGGCGGATCGAGGGCAGGAGCAGGCCGAGCACGTCCGGGTTCGGGGTCGAGAAGTCGATGTGCCCCCGCCAGATCCACTTCCCGCGGCGATCCGGGAACGACTCGATCGCGGCGACCGGCTGGGGGTCGTGCACGATCACGTAGTCGTAGTCGTCCGGCGCGAGCTCGGCGGCGTTCTGCGCGTTGTAGCGCGCGAAGAGCTCCCGCTCCGCCGCGGTCAGCGAGCGCGGGTCGCCCTGCAGGCCGTTGTGGATCGCCTTCGTGACGTTGAAGAACTCTTCCGCGCCGCGGATGATCCGCCACTCGACGTCGAGGCCGACGTCCGCCATCAGCGGCACGAGCGTGTAGTTGATCTCGGCGACGCCGCCCCCGAACGCCGTCGCCGAGACATGGAGGACCCGCTTGCCCTGGAGCGGCTCGGCGAGGCGCTTGATCTCGTCCATCAGCCCACGCGAGACGAGCGTCGCGTAGTCGCCGAGATTCTTGTGCCCGACGTTGACGAGCTGGAGCAAGCTAGGAGAAGAGCTTGACGAAGCGCAGGGAGGATCCGCCCTGCTCGCGATCGCGGATCTCGACGTCGTCGACGAGCGCGCGGATGATCGCGATGCCGAGGCCGCCCTCGGCGAGCGCCGCGGCGCCGTCGTCGAGGTCGACCGGGGTCGGGGGCACGAAGCCCTCGCCCTCGTCGACCACCTCGACGACGAGGCGGTCGCGATGGAGCTCGTAGAGGATCTCCACGCTGCCGGCGCCGTCCGCGTACGCATGCCGGACGGAGTTCGTGCAGGCCTCCGTCAACGCGAGCTTCAGGTCGCCGAGCGTCTCCTGGCTGAGCGGCTCGGCCCCCAGGCGGGCGATCCCCGTCAGGGCGAGCCGGCCCAGGGTGATGTACTCCGGCTTGGCCGGAATGGTCAGGCGAATGGCGTGGGTCGAGCCGTTGCCGTTCATGCTCCCTTCCGGTTCCCCGGGATTTCGCAAGATAAAGCTACCGAATCCTCCGCGAAGAAGTTCGCGCTCCCAGCCCGATTCCCTGGAAGACCGGTTTCTAACCAGCAGGCCGGGGCTCAGCCCGACGTCGTCCGGGCGCCCAGGGTCACGGTGACCACGCGCCGCGCCGCGCCGTGGACGACCGTGAAGCGCGCCCGGTCGCCGGGCGCGAGGCGCTCCGAGACGATCCGGACGACGTCGCCCGCGTTGCGCACCGGGATGCCGTCGATCGCGACGATCGCATCGCCACCCGTCCTCACGGTCTGGCCGTCGAACACGTGCTCGGCGGACCCCGGCTCGAGCCCCGCGCGCTCGGCCGCCGAGCCCGCCTGGACCGCGTCGATCAACGCTCCCTGGCGTGCCCCGTAGCCGAACTTCCGGGCGATCGACGGCGTCAGGTCCTCGGTCGTGATCCCGACGTAGGCGTAGCGGACACGGCCGGTGGCGAGGAGCTGCTGCAGCGAGCGGCGGGCCGAGTCGATCGGCACCGCGAAGCCGACCCCCTCGGAGCCCGAATCCGTGCCGCTGGAGCGAATCTGGGCGTTGATCCCCACGACGAGGCCCCGGGCGTCGAAGAGCGGCCCGCCCGAGTTCCCGTGGTTGATCGAGGCGTCGGTCTGGATCGCGTCGACGATGTCGAAGCGGGTGGTGAGCGACGGTATCGCGCGGTGGATCGCCGAGACGACGCCGACCGACAGCGAGTCCGTGATCCCGAACGGGCTGCCGATCGCCGCCACCGGCTCGCCGACGACGACCCGGCTCGAGCGCCCGAGCGGCACCGGGGCGAGCGCGTGGTCGGCCGGATCGACGCGGACGACCCCCACGTCGTCGAAGAGGTCGTAGCCGACGATCTCGGCCTGGACCCGGTCGCCGTCGGCGTACTCGACGTAGACCGTCCGGGCCGGCGCGGCGGCGCCTGCGGCGCCGCTGCCCGCCGTCGTGATCACGTGCGCGTTCGTCAGGATCAGCCCGTCCTTGCGGACGACGAAGCCCGAGCCCTGGCCGGCGCTCGCACCCGGCGAGTTGGAGGCGCCGAAGTAGGAGACGATCGTGACGACGCCCGCCGACCGGGTGCGGTAGATCCCGGCGGGCTGGAACCCGTTCCCGGCGAGCGGCTTGGCCACCGCGACGGCGGGCGCGGTCTCGGCCGGGACGGACTGGACGACCACGGTCCGCGCGCCCTCCCGGTGCAGGAAGCCGGCCGCCCGCGCGACGACGAGGACGAGCGCGCCCCCGACCACCGCAGCGACGAGAGCGAGCGCGGATGCCTGGCTCGGGCGCACCGCCGGACTGTAGCCGCGCCCCCGCCGGAGGCGCGCCGGCCGGCGCTGCGAGTGGCGTCGAGCGTTTTCACGGGGAAACGCCGCGAGGGCGGTGACCTCAGCGCCGCTCGAGCAGGACGCCCTCGGCGGCGTCCGCCGGCCAGGCCGAGTCGGCGCTGAGGACGAGCGTGAAGAGCGTCCACCCGTTCTGGGAGTCGAGCTCGATGCGGCCGCCCATCGCCTCCGCGAGCTCGCGGGCGATCGCGAGGCCGAGGCCGCTCCCGGAGGCCCGCGCGCCGTCGAGCCGGGAGAAGCGCTCGAAGATCTCGGCGTAGGCCGCCTTCGGGATGCCCGGGCCGTCGTTTGCGACCGTCAGCGTCGCACGGCCGCCGTCGAGTGCCGTGCTGATCCGGACCGTCGTCCCCGCCGGGGTATGGATCAACGCGTTCTCCGCGAGCGCGCGGCCGATCTGGAGCACCCGCTCGGCATCGCCGCGGGCGCTCACGGCCGCCGCGGTCGGCACCTCGAGCGGATGCCGGGCGACGACGGCGCGTGGGCGGAACTCGGCGCCGAGCTCCTCCGCGAGCTCGGAGAGGTCGATCGTCTCCCGCGCGACCGCGAGCCGGCCCGCGTCGAGCCGGGAGAGATCGAGCAGGTCGGTCGCGAGCTTCGTCAACCGCGCCACCTGCTCCCGCATCTGGGCCAGGAACTCCTCCCGGGTCGCCTCGTCGAGCTCGCCCTCGTCCAGGAGCTCCAGGAAGCCGCCGAGCGAGAAGAGCGGCGTCCGGAGCTCGTGTGAGGCGTTCGCGATGAACTCGCCCCGGGCCCGGTCGAGGCTCGAGAGGCGAAGCCGCATCCGCTCGAAGGTGCGGGCGAGCTGCCCGAGCTCGTCCGCGCCGTGGTCGATCACCGGCTCGTCGAAGTTCCCGGCCGCGATCCGCTCCGCCGCCTCCTCGAGGAGCCGGATCCGTCGTGCGAAGAGGCTCGCACCCGCGTAGGCGAGCAGCAGTGCGAAGAGGGTCGCGAGCGCACCCGCCACGAAGACCCGCCGCCGGACGACCGAGACCGCCTGCAGCTGGTCGTGGAGCGAGACGGAGAGCATCACGACCGAGCCGCCGATCGGGTAGGCCACCTCCGCATAGGTCTGTCCGTCCCGCGTGACCGTGCCGCGCGCGAGCGTCGAGCGCCGGATCGCGTCGAAGGCCACCGGATCGTTCTGGACGTCGCTCGAATCGCTCTCGAGATTCGAGTCCGCGACCGGGACGAGCGGGGCGGGCAGGTCGCCGAGCAGGTCGAAGACGACCACCCGCGCATTCACCTGCGGCTCGGTCGCGGAGGCGTACTCCTGCTTGCGGTAGGCCTCGGACGGGAAGTTCGGAATCGCCTTGCGCAGCGAGGCCGAGAGGCTCTTCAGCTCGGTGTTCTCGAGCGAGGCCCGGTAGGAGGGGACGACGATCAGGTAGACGATCGCGAGCACGCCCGCGACGACGACGAGGAGCGCGAGCGCAAGCCTGCCGCCGACGCTCCGGAGCGGGCTCACCGGTCGCGGAAGCGGTAGCCGACGCCGCGCACGGTCAGGATGAACTCCGGGGTCCGCGGCTCGGGCTCGAGCTTCTCGCGGAGATGGCGGACGTGCACGTCGATCGTGCGCGGGTCGCGGTAGTCGGCGCTCTTCCAGAGCGCCTCGAGGAGCATCCGCCGGCTGAAGACCCGCCCCGGATGCGCCGCCAGGGTGCGCAGGAGCTCGAACTCGACGTAGGTGAGCTGCACCGGCCGGCCGCGCACCTCGACGAGCCGGCGCGGCACGTCGATCACGAGCCCGTCATGCTCGATGCGCTCGTCCTGCTCGTCGCCCGTATGCGGTGCCCTCGCCCGGCGCAGGAGCGCCCGGACACGCGAGCGGAACTCGCGGATCGAGAACGGCTTCGTGATGTAGTCGTCCGCGCCGAGCTCGAGGCCGATCACCTTGTCGAGCTCGTCGTCGCGTGCGGTGAGCATGATGATCGGCACCGTGCTCGTCGCCCGCAGCCGCTTGCAGACCTCGAGCCCGTCGAGCCGGGGGAGCATGATGTCGAGCACGACGAGGTCGACCGGCCCGGCGTCGAACCGGCGCAGCGCCTCCTCGCCGTCCGCGGCCTGCACGACCGTGTACCCGTCCTTCTCGAGCGGGAAGGCCAGGACCTTCCGCACGGAGTCCTCATCGTCGACGAGCAGGATCGTTGGTGAGGGATCGGTCATGTGCTCCTCGGCGCTGCCAGGATAGCCCTCGTATGGCCCCATCCCCGCCACCCGGGCGCCGCCGCCGAGCCCGCCGCGGCTCGCTCGAGCGGCCGGTCAACGGGCGCCTCTACCGCGGCGCGTTCCTCGCCCTCTCGCTGCCGCTCCTGATCCTCGCGTTCAGCATCACGCGCCCCGCGGCGCTGCCCGCCCCGATCCTCCCGCCGAACTTCGACGGCGCGGCGACGGCGCAGCTCGCGACCGAGCTCTCGGCGCGGTTCCCGGACCGGACGCCGGGCGGCCCGGGGTCGCTGCGGGCCGCCCAGTGGTTCCGCGAGCAGATCGCGCCCTACGGCCTGCCGGTCTCCTCCGACCGCTGGACGGCGTCCGTCCCCGGCCTCGGCCGGGTGCAGCTGCAGAATCTGTGGGCGGTGGCCGGCGGCCAGTCGTCCGACGCGATCGTCGTGATGGCGCACCGCGACGACACCGGCGCGGGACCGGGGGCGAACGACAACGCGAGCGGCACCGCCGCGCTCGTCGAGCTCGCGCGCGGCTACGCCCAGGCCGGCGCGCCGGCCTCGCAGCGGGTGCGTTCCGCGCACACGGTCGTCTTTCTCTCCACGGACGGGGGTTCCTTCGGCGGACTGGGCGCGCTTCGCTTCGCCCGGCACTCGCCCTTCCATGTCGTCGCGACGATCAACCTGATCGCGATCGCCGGCCGCGGCCCGCCGCGGATCGCAATCGCGGGGGACACGCCGCGCTCGCCGGCGGCGACGCTCGTCGAGACGGCGGCGCGCCGTGTCCTCGAGCAGACGGGCGACCGGGCGCGCCGGGCGGGGATCCTCGAGCAGCTCGTCGACCTGGCGTTCCCCTTCACCCTCTACGAGCAGGGCCCGTTCGTCGCGCGCGGGATCCCCGCGGTGACCCTGACGACGGCGGGCGAGCGCCCGCCGCCCGCGTTCACGGACCGCGCGTCCAGGCTCGACCGGGGGCGGCTCGCCTCGATCGGCCGCGCGACGCAGGAGATCCTCGGCTCGCTCGACCAGGGGCTCGAGCTGGCGCAGGGGACGACGAGCTTCGTCTGGGCGGGCGACCGGATCGTCCGCGGCTGGGCGATCGAGCTCGTGCTGTTCGGGCTCCTGATCCCCTATGCGGTCGCCGTCGTCGACCTCTACGCGCGCTGCCGCCGCCGCCGCATCTCGCTCCTGCCGGCCGTGCGCGCGCTCCGGAGCAGGCTCGGCTTCTGGCTCTTCCTCGGCGCCGCGTTCTACGGGTTCCATCTGCTCGGGGCCTTCCCACACGGCGTGCCGCGGCCCCTCAACCCCGCCGTTTCCGCGACCGGCGACTGGCCGGTCGTCGTCCTCGGCTTCCTCGGCGTCGTCGGGCTCGCCGGCTGGGTCGTGGCGCGGCACCGGCTCGTGCCGCGCCGGCCGGTCGGCGCCGACGAGCGGCTCGCAGGCGAGGCCGCGGCACTCGTCGGGCTGGGCATCGTCGCGTTGCTCGTTCTGGCAACAAACCCCTACGCCCTGATCTTCTTCCTGCCGGCCCTGCATGCATGGCTCTGGCTGCCGCAGGTGCGGAGCGGGCATCCGTCCGCGCGCCTCGTCGTGTACCTCGCCGGGCTCGCCGGGCCTGCGCTCCTCCTGCTCTCGTTCGCGATCCGGTTCGGCCTCGGCTTCGACACGCCCTGGTATCTCGCGGAGCTCGCCGCAGTCGGCTACGTGCACCTGCCGGCGGTCGCGATCACGCTGGCCGGCGGCGCATGCGCCGCCCAGCTCGCCGTCGTCTCGGCGGGGCGGTACGCGCCGTACCCGCCGGCGGGCGAACGACCGGCGCGGGGACCGCTCCGCGCGGTCGTCCGCACGATCGTCCTCACCGTGCGTGCGCGGAGGCGCGGAGAGGGCGCGCGCCGCCGCGCGACCGGCTAGATCGGGAGGTAGCCGACGGTCGAGCCTTCGGGGACGTCGCCCTCGCCGCGGGGGACGTGCACGAGCGCGTCGGCCGACGCGGCGCGCGCGATCATGTGCGAGTCCTGGCCGCCGAGGGGCTCGAGCCGGCCGCCGTCCCGGCGAGCGCGCAGGAACTGGTCGCGATCCGGGCTGCGTCGTGCGGCGCGCGCGAGCGTACCCGACAGGTAACGCGGCCCGGGGTCGCGCTCGCCCTGGAGCGCGCGGAGAGCCGGCCGCACGAAGAGCTCGAAGCCGACGAGCGAGGACACGGGATTGCCCGGCAGCCCGAAGACGAGCGTCTCGCCGCGAACCGCGAACGCGATCGGCTTGCCGGGCTTGACCGCGACGCGCCAGAAGACCTCCTCGGCGCCGAGCTCGGCCAGCGCCGCACGCACGAGATCGTGCGGACCGACCGAGACGCCGCCCGACGTGATCAGGACGTCCGCCTCGAGGCCCGCCGCAATCGCCTCGCGCGTTGCCGCCGCGTCGTCTGCGACGGGTCGCAGCACCTCGACCGTCGCGCCGGCCTGCGCGAGCTGCGCCGTGAGCAGCACCGAGTTCGACTCGTAGATCTCGCCCGGCGCGAGCGTCGCGCCCGGTGGGCGGAGCTCCGTCCCGGTCGCGAGGACGGCGACCCGCGGGCGACGGGCGCACCGCACGACCGCGAGCCCCGCCGCCGCCAGCGCGCCGACCTGAGGCGGACCGAGCCGCACGCCGCGCTCGACGACGACGTCACCTGCGCGCACGTCGCCGCCCCGGGGGCGGATGTTCTCGCCGAGAGTCACCACTTCGACGTCGAGGTCGCCGGAGGTCTGCTCCACGGGCACGACGGCGTCGGCCCCGGCCGGGACGACCGCGCCGGTCGAGATCGTGATCGCCTCGCCGGCGGCGAGCCGCCGCTCCTCGGGCCGGCCGGCCGCGGCATGGCCGACGACCGCGAGCGTCCCGGGGGTGTCCGCGGCGCGGACCGCGTAGCCGTCCATGGCCGAGCTGTCGAACGGCGGCAGGTCGACTGCGGCCCGCGCGTCGGCGGCGAGCACACGTCCTGCCGCCTCGACGACCGGCACGTCCTCGACCGCCCCCGGGCGGGACCGCGCGAGCACGAGTGACAGCGCGTCGTCGATGCCGGGCAGGGCGCTCACCGCAGATCACGATAATCCCGCGGACATGCCGGGTGATGCGATCGCGGGACGCTACCGCCTGCTCGAGCCGCTCGGGCGCGGGGCGATGAGCGCGGTCTGGCTTGCGCACGACGACGAGCTCGACCGGCGCGTCGCCGTCAAGACGCTCGCGCCGACCGCCGACCGCGCGCGGTTCGAGCGCGAGGCACGCGCAGTCGCAGCCCTCTCGCACCCGAACATCTGCGCGCTCTACGACTACGGCCACGGAGAGGACGGCGCGCCCTACATGGTGCTCGAATGCCTCTCCGGCGGCTCCCTCGAGGAGCGACTCGCCGACGCGGGTCCACTCCCCGACCCGGAGACCGAGCGCATCGCGGCGGAGATCGCCGCCGGCCTTGCGCATGCGCACGAGCGGGGCCTCGTCCATCGCGACCTGAAGCCCGCAAACGTGCTGTTCGACGCGGAAGGCCGCGCGAAGATCGCCGACTTCGGGATCGCTCGCATCGGCGGCTCCGGGACGCTGACCGAGGCCGGGACGGTGCTCGGAACGGCCGCGTACATCTCGCCGGAGCAGGCCGCCGGGCAACCTGCAGGCCCCGCAAGCGACGTCTACTCCTTCGGCGTCATCCTCTTCCGGATGCTCACAGGGGCGTTCCCGTTCGTCTCGAGCAATGCGATGGAGCTCGTGCGGATGCACCGGGACGAGCCGGCGCCGCCCGTGTCGGCGCGTCGCACCGACGCCCCCCTGCACCTCCAGCGGATCGCCGACGCAGCGCTCCGGAAGGATCCCGCGGCCCGCCCGCCCGACGGAGCGGCCCTCGTCAGCGCACTCGGCGGAGCGGCGCTCGCCTCCGAGCACGCCTCGACCGAGGTCCTGCGCCTTCCCCGGCGGCGCGCCGGCCGGCGGGCGATGCCGCTGCTCCTCGTGGCCGGGGCTGCACTCGTCCTCCTCGCAGGCGGCGTCGCGCTCGGTCTCGTCCTGACACACGGCAGCGGCACGCCCGCGCCGCCGACTCCGACCCTGAGCCTTCCCCGCGTCTCGACGGCAGGGCCGACGACCGCCGCGACGACCACCGCCGAACCGACGACGACGGCACCGGCGACCACCTCGGCGCAGACGACGACCGCCCGGACGACGACCGCCGCGACGACGGCCGCCGAACCGACGACGACGGCACCGGCGACGACGCTCCCGACGACGACCGCCGTCACCGTCCCGACCACGGCGCCCGCCACGACGACCGCACCGGTCACGACGGCACCGGTCACGACGCTGCCGGGCACCTCGACCGTCGACACCGTCGTCACGACCTCGCTCACGGCCACGACGCCGTGAGGGTGCTCTACTTCGGCACCTACGACCGCTCACATCCGCGCAACGTGAACGCGATCGCCGCGATGCGCACGGCCGGAATCGACGTCGTGGAGCGACACGCGCCGGTGCGTGGTCGCGGCCTTCGCGGCGCCGCGAGCGTGTTCTCTGCCGAGTCGAAGCTCCTCGCACCGCGACGGCGCGACTTCGACGTCGTGGTCGTCGGCTATCCCGGGCACTTCGACGTCCCGCGTGCGCGGCGCGTCGCGCGGCGTGCCCCGCTCGTCTTCGACGCCGTGCTGTCACTCGAGGACGAGCTCGTCACCGTGCGGCGGCGCTTTCGCGACCGCTCGGCAGCGGCGACGGTGCTGCGCGCCGTCGACTTCCGGGCGTTGCGGCTGCCCGACCTCGTCGTCTGCGGGACGGAGGCGGAGGCGCGCTACCTGACCGGGCTCGGAGCGAAGCGCACCGCGGCCGTCTTCCTCGGGGCGGACGAGGACGAGTTCGGCGAGACGTGGGCGCCTGCATACCCGTTCTCCGCCCTGCACGTCGCCGACCCCTCCACGGCCACCGTGCGCGAGGCTGCGGCGCTCGCGCCGGGCCTCGCAGTGCGAATCGTCGAGCCGGGCGAGATCCCGGCCGGCAAGCGCGGCATCGCATTCGCCCACGCGGGCATCGTGCTCGGGAGCTTTCGTGCGTCGCGCGCGATTCCCGCGGTCGTGTTCGAGGCCCTCGCGACCGGAGCGCCGGTCGTCACCGCCGACACCGAGGCGGCCCGCGAGCTCCTCGCCGACGGCGAGTCGGCGCTGCTCGTCCCGCCGGGCGATCCCGCCGCGCTCGCCCGCGCCTGGGAGCTCCTCGCGCGCGACGAGGCCCTGCGCACGCGCATCGCCGGCCGGGGACGCGAGGTGTTCGCCGAGCGGGCCGCCCGAGCCGTCCTCGGCGCTCGCTGGCGGCGGCTACTGGACGATCGTCTGCGGTAGGAGGTACGCGCAGAGCGCGAGCGACAGGCCGACGGCGACGCGGTCGTCGTCGTGCGCGGCGAGCGCAAGCGGCCAGAGGACGTACCAGACGATCAGGTACGGAAGCGCGAGCAGCAGCAGCGCGAACGCCAGGCCGAGGCGCGCTCGTCCCCGGGCGGCCGCTCGCAGAAGCCACGCGTAGGCAATTGCAAACGCGCCCGCGAAGATCCACGGAGAGAGATGGGTGCGCGAGGGAAGCGCGTAGCTCGTCGCGCGGCGTGCGTCGTGCGAGAGCGGGATCAGGGCGTCGAGCCAGTGCAGCCGCCACAGCGCCGTCGCGAGAGCGAGCGTGGCCACCACCGTCACCGCGAAGCCGAGGTGCCCGACACGGCGACCCTGCGCCCGCGCTTCGAGCCCGCGCAGCGGCAGCAGCAGCAGCGGCACCCACTTGACGAGCACGGCCAGGGCCCACGCGGCGCCGGCCGTGTGCACGCGTCCGCGTGCGCCGAGTGCGAGCGCGACCGCGACGAGGGCGACCATCAGCGCGTCGTTGTGTCCACCGCCGCCGAAGTGGACCGCGACAACCGGATTCCAGCCGACGAGCGCGGCCGCGAACGAGCGCCGCCGGGCGACGAGCCACGTCGAGAGCAGCACGCACAGCGCCGCAGCGACCTTGAACGTCCAGGCGGCGGCGTTCGCGGAGCGGGTGACCGCGAGGGGCTTCGCGGCCAGCGAGAACGCGGGGCCGTAGGCGGACGTCGAGTGCAGATATGCCCGGCCGGCATGCGGCGCCGACGCCGCGTCCTGCGACGGCGTGTCGCGGTAGGGGTCGTGCAGCCGGGCATAGCTCCAGTACGTCCACGCGTCGGTCGAGGCGACGAGCGGCGCTGCGAGGGTCGAGAGCTGGATTGCGCACGCAACCGCGAAGACGAGTGCGAACGGCACGCGCCGCACGGAGAGGAGGCCGAGCAGGTAGACGGCGAACGCCGCGGCGAGCAGCGCCAGGAAGAGCGTGTGCACGCCGTCCGTCCACGCGACGGCGTCGAGCGCGCCGAGCAGGGCGAGAACGAGCGCGCCCGGAGCCGCGGCGCTCAGCCGGACCGCGCTCAGGGCGTGGTCGTTGCCGGCGGGAGCTCGGTGGTCGTCGGCGGTGGCGGTGGCGAGGAGGTCGTGGTCGGCGGCGGCGGGGCCGTCGTGGCCGGGGGAGGCGGCGGCTGCTCCTTGACGGTGCTCGCCGGCTTCGGCTGCTTCGGCTCGGTCGTCGCCGTCCGCGTGGCGGTGGTGGTCGCCGTCGTCGTGGTCGTCGACGAGTAGGTCGGCGTGTAGTACGAGCCGAGGCTGCCGTAGTTGCCGCGCGTCAGCGTCCGGTAGCTCGGGTACTTGTCGGGCAGGTCGAACCCGAGCACCTTGTGGTGCCAGAGCGCGGCGGCCATGTACTCGTGCCAGATCGGGACCGGGAACGTCGCGCCCGCGACCGCAACCCCGTGCACGTCGAGCATCGGGATCTCGCCCTTCGGGTAGCCCATCCACACCACGGTCGCGAGCTGCTTCGTGAACCCGTCGAACCAGGCATCCGCGTGGTTGTCGGTCGTACCCGTCTTGCCGGCGTTCACGTGAACCCCGTCACCCGAGCCGGCGCCCGTCCCGTAGAGCGCGTTCTGGCGCAGGACGTCGGTCACCTTCCAGGCGACGCCCTGGGAGAGGGCGCGTTTGGTCTGCGGCTTCCCCCAGCCCGAGTCCGTGTCCTCGTCGCCTCCCGGCAGGATCACCTTCGTGATCGCCATCGGCTTGGCGTAGATGCCCATCGCAGGGAACGTCGCGTACGCCGCGGCCATGTCGAGCGGCGAGACGGCGAGCGAGCCGAGGCCGATCGACGCGACAGGCTTGTCCGGCGAGAGCCTGATCCCGAGCCGGTGCGCCATCTGCCAGACGTAGCGCGGGCCGACGTCGAGGGTCAGCTGGGCGTAGACCGTGTTGTCGGACTGGAGCGTGGCACGCGTCAGCGACTCCGAGCCCGAGTAGCTGTTCTCGTAGGTGTGCACGTTCCAGGGTGTCTGGCACCAGGGCCCGATCGTGCACGTGAACGGCGCCGAGGTGTAGTAGGTCGTGTCGGGATCGACGCCCCGCTCGATCGCCGAGGCGAGGACGAGGGTCTTGAACGTCGAGCCGGCCTGGCGAGCCGACTGCGCGACGAGGTTGAACTGGTTGCCGGCGCTACGCACGACGGCGGTCATCGCGCGAATCGCGCCCGTGCCGGGCTCGACGGAGACGATCGCCGCCGCCGGATCGGTCCGGTAGGGGAGCACGTCGCGAATCGCCTTGACCGCGAGCCGTTGCAGACGCGGGTCGATCGTCGTGTACACCTTGAGGCCGCCCTCGCGCACGGTGTTCGTGCCGTACTGCTGGTCCAGCTCGTCGATCACGTACGAGAAGAAGTACGGCTGCTTGATGCGCGTGTAGATCCGGCCCGCCTTCAGCCCGAGCGAGCGCGACCGGATCGCGCTGTCGTACTGCCTGAGCGTGATGTCGTGGTTGTCGAGCATCGCCTTCAGCACCTCGTCGCGACGTGCGAGCGCGGCCTGCGGCGCGTGGAACGGGTCGTACGACGACGGGGCCTGCGGGAGCCCGGCGAGGAGCGCTGCCTGGAGCAGCGTCAGCTCGCTCGCGTGCTTCGAGAAGTACGTCTGCGACGCGGCCTCGACACCGTAGGCGTGGTTGCCGTAGTAGACCGTGTTCAGGTACTCGTCGAGGATCTTCGTCTTCGACCACTTGCGCGCCAGCTTGATCGCGAGGCACGCTTCCTTGAGCTTGCGGGTGAACGTCTTCTCCCGCCCCGTGTAGAGGTTGCCGACGAGCTGCTGCGTGATCGTCGATCCACCCTGGACGGCCTTTCCGGCGGTGATGTCCTTCCACGCCGCGCGCGCGATGCCGACGTAGTCGACGCCGCCGTGCTCGTAGAAGCGCCTGTCCTCGATCGCCGTCGTCGAGCGTGGCAGCCATTTCGTCATCTGCGCGAGCGTCACCGGCTCGCGGTTGCGCTCGGCGGGAATCGAGCCGAGCAGCGAGCCGTCGCGGGCGTAGACGAACGAGTTCTGGCCGATCTCGACCGGCCGCAGCGAGCTCAGGTCGCAACTCGCGGAGAGCGCCGTGCCCGCGCCGAGCCCGACCGTGAGCACGACGACGACGATCGCGACCGCGACCGTCCCCGCCACGACGCCGGCGCGGCGGCGGCGCTTGATGCGACCGGCGCGCTTCTTCTTCCGTCCGCGCTGCGCGAGGATGAAGTCGAGGTCGTCACGGCGACCGCGCGGGCTCATGACGGCTCCACCGCGAGCCGCTCGGAGACGCGGAGCCGCAGGTCGCTCGCCGCGCGCTCCGCCAGGGCCTCACCCGGGATCCAGGTCCGCACCACGATGGTCGCCTTCTCCCCGGTCAGGCTACTGACGTACACCTCTCCCTCGGTCTCGAGCCGGCGGACGGTCTCGCGCAGGCCGGCGGCGGGAACCTCGAAGCTGACCTCCGCCAGCGACTCGGAGCTTCGAATGGTCGAGTTGCGAATCGTCTCGGACGCGAGCTTCTCGTTCGGGACGACGAGACGGTCGTTGTCGCGTGTGCGGATCCAGGTGTAGGTGAGGCCGATCTCCTCGACGACCCCCTTCGTTCCCTGCACCTCCACCTCGTCCCCGAGCCGCAACGGCTGGCTGAACGCGATCAGGATCCCGGCCACGACATTGCCGATCGTGCGCTGGCTCGCAAAGCCGATCACGAGCCCGATCAACGCGGAGGATGCGAGCACACCGCCGGCGATCGCACGCACCTGCGGGATGACGAGCAGCGCCGACATGACGCCGACGAACACGATCGTGGCGACGACCGAGCGGCGAAGCACCCGGTAACGGGTGACCGAGCCGGGAGCGAGCTGGTGCCGCGCGATGCGCCAGTCGGCGAGCTTCGCCGCGAGCGACGCGAGAACGACCACGACGACGGCGATCAGGACGCGCTGCCAGGAATCCGACATCCCGCCCTATTCGTCCCAGTCGATCGGTTTCCGGCCCGCGTAGCCCTCCGCGTAGCCGTGCCAGAAGCGAACCGCGGCCTCGCCGGCCTGCCAGCAGAGGAGCACCTCCTGTCCGTGGCGCCGCGCCGGGAAGTCGAGGAGACCGAGGTCGACGTCCTTCACCTGGACGCCGAGCTCCTCGAGCTTCTCGACGCACGCGACCGCGGCCTCGGCGAGCCCGGCCAGCTCGGACTGCGCAGCGTTGAGGTCGCTTGCGGCATAGCCGCCGCCGTTGCCGCCGATCGCGGTGACGAGGCCTCCCTGCGCCTGCTCGAGCTCGCGCATCCGCGCGCGCAGCGCGACCAGGCGCTCGGCGACGGCGCGCACCTCGGGAAGGGCACTGTTAGCCTCGTCCGGAGTGAAGATCCTGTCGGGCACGGCGCCGCCGTATCGTAGGGAGGATTCGAGGCGGCTCGCGTTGTGGCTCGCCCTCGTCGCGGCGATGATCGCACTCGGCTACGGGTCGCGGGCGAGCGAGGGGAAGCCCGATCCGCAGGTTCTCTACCAATGGTCGACGGCGATCGGCGGGCTGATCCAGGACGCGGTCGTGCTCGTGCTCGTGCTCGCGATCGCCGGGTTCAGCCTGCGGCTCCTCGCACTGAGGGTGCCGCGAGGGTTCTGGCGGACGGCGCGGATCCTCGGCGGCGCGCTCGTCGCGGTCTACGTGTTCGAGATCGTCTACGGCCGGCTCGTGAACCCCGGGAACGAGCAGGGGCTGACCCCGGACCACTGGGAGCCGAGGCACGCGTTCGTCTACGTGGTGAACGGCATCGTGATCTGCACCTGGGTGCCCTTCGTCGAGGAGCTCACCTATCGCGGCCTCGGCTACTCGCTGCTCGAGCGCCTGGGCCGCTGGCCGGCGATCGTCGCGGTCGGCCTCCTCTTCGGGCTCGCCCACGGTCTCGTCGAGTCGCTGCCCGTGATCGCGGCGTTCGGCTGCGTGCTCGCGTGGATCCGCTCGCGGACGGAGAGCGTCCTGCCGGGCATGCTCCTGCACAGCCTCTTCAACCTCGTCGCGCTGGTCGCCGCCGTAACCCTTTAGATTAGTGCCATGAGCTCCGGCGAGACCGATCCCGTGATGAAGCAGCTGCGCGAGCAGATCTCCGACGTCGACCGCGCGATCATCGACGCTGTCAACCGTCGCCTGAAGCTCGTCTCGCAGCTCAAGCGCTACAAGGACGAGCAGGGCATCGACTTCGTCGACCCGGAGCGGGAGGAGTGGATGTTCGCCTACCAGTCGCGCGCGAACCGCGGCCCGCTCTCGGGCGACGGCCTGCAGGCGTTCTACACCGAGCTGCTCGCGCTCACGAAGCGCGAGGTCACCTAGAGGCGCATCGAGCCGCTAGGGCGACCCCTACGGCTCGTCGGGCTCGTCCGGCTCGTCGTCGGGCGCCTCGACCTCCGCCTCGGCGAAGTCCTCCGCCGAGACGCGGTCGAGGAAGCGCTTGAACTCGTCGACGATCTCTTCCTCGTTGACGTCGTCGCCTTCCATCTCGATCGCCGACTCCTCGATCACGTCGTCTGCGGCGAAGATCGGCGCCTGCGCGCGCACCGCAACCGCGATCGCGTCGGACGAGCGCGAGTCGATCTCCACCTCGGTGCCGTTCTGGGCCACGGTGATGGACGCATGGAACGTATTGTCGCGCAGCTCCGTGACGGTGACGCGAATCACCTCGACGCCGAGCTCGCCCAGGATGTTCACGAGCAGGTCGTGCGTCAGCGGGCGCGGCACGGTCGCGCCCTGCAGCTTCATCAGGATCGCCGCCGCCTCCGGATGGCCGATCCAGATCGGCAGGTACCGGTTCCCGTCCGCGGTCTTCAGCAACACGATCGGTTGCTTGCCGACGAGGTCGAACGAGACTCCGTAGATCGTCATCTCGACCATCGCCGTCTAGATTACCCCCGGCTATCGAGCGCTCGCGGCACCGCTATCATGCGGCCCGCGCGGGCGATTAGCTCAGCTGGTTAGAGCGCCGCTCTGATAAGGCGGAGGTCCCTGGTTCGAATCCAGGATCGCCCATCGACGACGTCGTCGACGCTCGGCGTCACCCGTCCTGCCGGGGACCGACGGCGCGGGCGAGCCAGAAGGTGTCGATGTCGACGAGCCGGACGCACGCGTAGTCGCACGGCTGGAGCCGCCCGAAGGCAATCGAGCCGAGGGGCGGGCTGGCGCCGTCCGCGAGCCGCACGAAGCGCGACGCCGGCAGCCCGTGCGAGATCACGTACCACCGTCCCATCGTGATTGCATACGCGTCGTCGTGGTCGACATAGAGCGTGCGGCCGTTCGCGAGCCCACGCTGCACGAGCGCCGGGACGCCCGCCTCGAACACCTGCGTCCGACCCGGGCCCGACTCCGAGTAACGCTCGACGAAGAACGCCCACTCGGCAAGGGTCGCCGTCATCAGGACGGCCGCCGCGCCGAGCAGCAGCGGCCGCCGGAGCCGCGCCACGGCCTCGAGCCCCGGAATGGCGAGCACGGCCACGCAGAGCGGCATGGCGCTCAGGCGCAGCGCGTGATGCCGGTCGACGGTCAGCGCCGCCGGGACGGCGGACAGGAGATAGGCGAGGAGCGCGTAGAGCCAGAAGCGGTCGCGACGGCGGCAGATCACGACGACGCCGACCGCGGCGAGCACGGCCACCACGGCGAGCAACTGCGGTGCGCCCCAGATGTCGACGTACGGCTTGCGGTCGCCCGAGACGACCCAGCGCCACGGGTTCAGGTCATGCAAGTAGTTCGCGAACGCATGACCCGCGATCCCGAGCGGGGACATCCCCTCTGTCGGGAACACCGTCTCGCGGTAGCGAGCGGTGAGGCCCGCTGGATGCCGGAGGCGGTAGAGCGCGAGCGGGACCAGGAAGAGGGCGTAGGCGAGCCAGGCCGAGGCGAGCGAGCGCCACGGGACACGCCGCGCGAAGACGGCGAGCGAGACCGCGAGGAGCGGGCCGTAGAGGCGGCCCGCGCTGTAGGCGTAGGTCGCCAGGGCAAGCGAGCCTCCGAGCGCCGTCGCACGAAGGATGCGGTGACGGCCGCCACGCGCCCAAACCTCGGCAGCGAGCAGGACGAGCGCGGTCGCGAACGGGAACATGCTCGTGTCGACCGCGAGCCGGCCGAGCTGGAAGAGCCACGGCGTCAGCCCCGCGCCGACGGCGGCGGCAACCCCGATCCACGGGCCCGCACGGCGGTAACCGATCAGTCCGACGAGCAGGATCGCCGCAAGCCCGAACACCGCGGCGACCGCACGCGCGACCCCGACGCTCGGTCCGAAGACGGCGATCGCAGGCGCGAGCGCGTAGCTGAAGGCAGCGTCCTTGTAGTCGCCGAACGAGGGGAAGAACACCGGCAGGCGGGCGCCGTTCTCGTCGCGCAGGCCGTGCGCGAGCGCGTAGCCGTTCAGCGCGAAGGACGCCTCGTCGTCGAGGAATCCCGGCGGGTTGCGCGGCGAGATCCACAGCTGGAACGAGACGACGAGCACGATCGCCGCCGCAGCGACGACGAGCGCAGGACGAGGCGTCGGCACCGCACGCAGGGTAGGCAAACCTGCGTCGCGCGGGATCGGGCTACGGCCGGCGGATCTCCGTCGAGGAGACCGCGAGGCGCTCGTTCGAGGTGCGCTTCCTCGCGCGCTCGAGGGCGGCGGCAGCGTCCGCGCGGCACTGGGCGATCCTGGCGTCGGTCGCGCGCAAGCGCTCGCGCAGGGTCTCGGTCTCGTCGTCGTCCCGGGCGTAGGCCGCGGCGCCGAGGGCGAGCTGGAGGCGGGTGCGCTCGCGCGCGAGTCGCCGTGCCTCGAGGCGCCGCGACGCCGCCTCGCGGCTCGAGCCGGCCCAGACGCGCGCCGCTGCGCCGGCGAACCGCGCCAGCCCGCGGACGTTGTCGGACGCCGCGGCGGCAACCCGGTCGACGCGCGAGGCACGGCGGCGGCGCGCCTGCTCGAGGAACAGGGCGGCGAGCATGAGCCCGGCTGCGAGAAGGAGGATCCCGATTGCGAGCCTTCCCGCCGCGACGAGCGCCAGCCCCGCGACCAGACAGGCGCCCGCGAGCGACCCGACGAACGCGGTCGGAGGGAGACCGAAGATGCGACGCTCGGCGACGAGGTACTCGGGCGGGCTCGCGTCCAGCTCGACGGGCTCCGGCGGCGGTGTCTCGCGGCCCGTCAATGGAGCGCGCGTGTCCGCCGGACGTAGTCCTCGACGGCGTGCAGGAACGCCTCGTCCCGCGCCAGCTCTGCGACGGTCACCTTCGTCTCCTCGTCGAGCTCGCGGTCGTGCTCGAGCTCGCGCAGAAAGGGTTGGAGCCGGCCGGACTGGGACATGCGCGCCATGCGCAGGAAGAGCCGGCGCGTGTCCGCGTCCTGCGAGATCGCCTCGAGCGACTCGATGTCGTGGAGCCAGAAGCCGTGCACGACAGTTGAAACGGGGCGGGCGGCTCCCGGGTTACGGCGTGCCGAGCCGCTCGAGCGCCTCGGCCAGCTCCTCGAGCTGGACCTCGCCCTCGACCGGGATGTGCAGGCCCGTCGCACCGACCTTCGCCTCGAAGCCCGTGAGCAGCCGGACGGCGTCCTTCACGCGCGCGGCGAGCGCCGGGTCGACGGAGGTCAGCCGCCGCTCCTTCGTGCGGGCGCCGGCCCAGCGCGCGGCGCGCTCGGCGGCTCGCACGGACAGGCCTTCCTTGACGATCCGGCGGGCGAGTCGGCGCCGGCCGTCCTGGTCGGGCACCGCGAGCACCGCCCGCGCATGTCCCTCGGAGAGCTCGCCGCGGGCCACCATCCCGAGCACGTCCTCCGGCAGCTCGAGCAGCCGGATTCGGTTCGACACCGTCGGCTTCGACTTTCCGACCCGGTCCGCGAGCTCGCCGAGCGTGAGGCCGAACTCGTCGATCAGGACGGCATACGCGCGTCCCTCCTCGATCGGCGAGAGATCCTCGCGGGCGACGTTCTCGACGAGCCCGAGGAGGAGCGAGTCGCGGTCGTCGGCCTCGCGCACGACCGCCGGCACAGACGCGAGCCCGGCTTCCCGCGCGGCGCGCCAGCGGCGCTCGCCGGCGATCAGCTCGTACCCGCCCGCGAGCCGCGGCCGGACGACGACCGGCTGGATCAGGCCCTGGGCACGGATCGACTCGGCGAGCCCGCTCACCGTCTCGCCCTCGAACCGCTTGCGCGGCTGGGAAGGGCTCGGGTGGATCTGGTCGACCGCGAGGTGGGCGAGCTCGGGCGCCGCGCCCCCGATCAGGACCTCGAAGCCCCGTCCCAGCCCCCGTCTAGGCGCGCTCGACAAGCTCCATCGCCACCTTCCAGTAGGCCTCCGCGCCGCGGGAGCGGCGGTCGTAGTGGGTCACGGGCAGGCCGTGGCTCGGCGCCTCGGCGACGCGTACCGACCGCGGAACGACCGCGTCGAAGACGAGCGGCCCGAAATGCTTGCGGACCTCCGCCTCGACCTCGGCCGAGAGCCGCGTGCGGCCGTCCGCCATCGTCAGCAGGACGCCGGCGATCGTCAGCGTCGGGTTGAGGCGCGCCTTGATCAGGTTGATCGACTGCACGAGCTGCGCGAGACCCTCGAGCGCGTAGTACTCGGTCTGCACCGGCACGACGACGCGGTTCGCCGCCGCGAGCGCGTTCACCGTCAGCGGGCCGAGCGACGGCGGGCAGTCGAGGAGCACGAAGTCGAACCCGTCCGCCTGCTGCAGCGCGTCGGCCAGGTAGCGCTCCCCGTCGTCGCGCTGGGAAAGCTCGACCGACGCACCCGCGAGCTCCGGTCGCGACGGCACGAGAAAGAGATTCGGGAACTGCGTCGCCTTCGCGAGCTCGGCGAGCGGCGCACCGTCCAGGAGGTCATAGCTCGACGTGCCGTTGGCGTGCATCCCGAGGCCCGAGGTCGCGTTCGCCTGCGGGTCGAGGTCGACGACGAGCGCGCGCTCACCCGCCTCTGCGAGACACGCGGCCAGGTTGATCGCGGTGGTCGTCTTGCCGACGCCGCCCTTCTGGTTCGCGAATGCGTAGACCCTGGCCACCCGCCCAATCTAGCCGCGTCACCGGACACGGATTCGCCGGATTTCGCCGGATTTCCCGCTCGCTGCGGCTGTCCTCACGCAAGCGGGCGCTTGCGCGCGACGCCCACCCGGCGGGGGAAACCCTCGGGCGTCGGGCCCGTCTTTCGGAGCACCATGAAGCCTGCGGGCGACGCAGCGAGCTCGCCGCCCACCCGTTCGGCGACGCGGGCGACGCGGTCCGGCTGGGCGCTCGGGCCGACCCACAGGACGACCGCGCCTCCCTCGCGGACGAGTGGGAGGCACCACTCCGCCGCCGTCGGGGGGTGCGCGAGCGCCTTCGCGACCGCGACTCCCGCCCAGTCCGTCGCCTGCTCCTCCGCCCGGCCCCAGACGACGCGCGCGTTCGGCGGGGCCCACCGTTCGAGGAACTCGCACTTGCGCCGCTCCGCCTCGAGCAGCACGACCTCGCGGCCGGGCAGAGCGTGCGCGAGCGGGATACCCGGCGCGCCGCCACCGGACCCCACATCGACGATCGGGCCGTCGAACCTCGACACGACGTCGAGCCCGCGCAGCGAGTCGTCGAGCAACACGCGGCGGGCCTCCGCGGGCTCCGCGATCGCGGTCAGACCGGGCGTCGCGAGGAGCGCGGCGAGCCAGCGCTCAAGCGGGGCCGACGACGACGTAGCGATTCGGCTCCGTCCCCTCGCTCGCCGTCTGCACGCCCGGATACTCCTTCAACCGCTCGTGCACGACCTTGCGCTCGACCGACGTCATCGGCTCGAGCAGCACGCGTTCCCCGGCCGCGGCGCGCTCCGCGCTGCGCACCGCGATACCTTCGAGGGTCGCGCGGCGCCGGTCGCGGTAGCCGGCAGCGTCGATCGTCACCGGCTTCCCGGCGCCCGAGCGGTAGAGCACCGCGTTCGCGACGTACTGCAACGCGTCGATCGTCTGGCCGTGCTTGCCGATCAGCAGGCCGAGGTCGTCACCCGTGCACGTGACGACGAGCTCCTCGACGGACTCGCGCACCGTCACCTCTGCGGCGATTCCCATCGCGGCGACGACGTGCTCGACGAGCTCCCGCATGTGCGCTGCGGCCCCGCTCTCCTCCCCGCGCTGCACCGGGCGAGCGGCCGGGACCTCGTCCGCGGCGGTTGCGACCACCCGGGCCGGCGTGTACCCCACGCCGAGGAGCCCCCGCTCGCCCTCCGAGACGACCTGGAACTGCACGGTCGCCTTGTCGACGCCGGGCGCCAGGCGCTCGAGGTCGCGGAGCGCTCTCCACTTCGCCTCGCCGACGGTCTCCCCCGTCGCCTCGACGCTGATGTGCGCAGTGCTTACCTGCGCACCGTCGCTGTCGCTCACCGCTTGGCCCTGCCCTTCTTCTTCACGCGGCGGGGCGTCGACGGGCCCTGCTTGGGCGCCGGCGGCTCGGCTGCTGCGCCGTTGCCGGACGAGCCGTCGTCCTTGGGCGGCGTCCGCGACGAGCGTTTCGGCCCCGCCGGGCCGGTGCCGGCGGCCAGCGCGGGATTCGGCTTCGGGACGAGGCGCCGCGTGACGAGCCCCTGGCCGACCGTCCACAGGTTCGTGGTCATCCAGTAGAGGATCAGTCCCGTCGGGAAGTGCGAGACGACCGTGAGGAAGACGAGCGGCAGGAACATCATGATCGTGCGCTGCGTCTTGTCCATCGTCGTGCCCATGAAGTACGTCGAGGCGATCTGCGAGCCGGCGTAGATCGCGAGCAGCACGAAGCCGGACCAGTGCGCGGTGGCCTTGTCCGAGATGTTCGGGACGACGTGCAGCCACGAGCCGGTGATGTGCTTCGTGCCGTGCTTGAGCGTGAAGTACAGCGCGATGAAGACCGGGAACTGCGCCAGGAGCGGAAGGCACGACGCGGCCGGGTTGATGCTGTTCTCCTTGTAGAACTTCATCAGCTCCTCGTTCAACTTCGCGCGATCGCCCTTGTACTGCTGCTGCAGGCGCTTCATCTCCGGGGCGTGCGCCTGGAGCGACTGCATCGAGTGGATCTGCCGCACGGTCAGCGGCACGAGCACGATGCGGACGAGGATCGTGAGCGCGACGATCGACCACGCCCACGGCAGCCCGATCGTGCCGTGGAAGAAGTCGAGGATCGACTTCATCACGTTCTCCAGCGGCTGGAGGATCGAGAACAGCATCATGGGTAGTCGACGCCTCCGTGCGACCACGGGTTACAGCGCAGGAGACGCCAGCCCGCCATCGTGACGCCGCGCAGGAAGCCGTGCTTGCGGATCGCGAGGGCCGCGTACTCGGAGCAGCTCGGGTGGTACTTGCACGTGTTCGCCGGCAGGAACGGCGAGACGATCCGCTGGTAGAGGCGGATCGGCAGGATCGCCACCGTGCGCATCATGCGGCGGCCTTGCCGAGCACCTCGTCGACCCGCGCCTGCAGCCAGTCGCTGCCGTTCGCCTCGGCGGCCTCCGGGAGACCCTGGCGCACGACGAGCACGTAGTCGTTGGTCGCGGGCACGCGTTCGAGGCGGCCGCGCACGATGTCGCGGAGCTGCCGCTTGATGCGGTTGCGCACGACGGCATTCCCGACCGCTTTCGGCACGGCGAACCCGAGCCGCGGCGCGCCGATCGCCTCGTCGCGCTGGAACCAGTAGAGCGTCAGGAAGCGGGTCGAGACGGAACGGCCGTGGCGGTAGACGGCGTCGAAGTCGCGGGAGCGGGAGAGACGGTTCCGGCGCTGCACGGTGTTAGCCGAACACCGAGGTTACGCCGAGAGACGCTGACGTCCCTTGGTGCGGCGCCGCTTCAGGATGAGGCGGCCGGCACGCGTCGACATGCGGGCGCGGAAGCCGTGCTTCCGCTTCCGCCTGCGCACGTTCGGCTGATAGGTCCGTTTCATCGTCAGAAAGAGGTAGAAGGCCGACCCGTCGAACGCGACATCGTCCAGCCGCAGGCGAGTATAGCCGGACCGTTTCGACGCCCGGTTGTCCACAGGGGTGCCGGAGCGGAAAAGGCGTGGAAAGGGGCAACACGCGAGCCTCCCGGCGAAGGTTGTCCACACCTGTGGAGACTCGTGTGGAGCGGGAGAAGTCCCTGCAAATCGCGGCAATCGATGGTGGTGGACACGTCCTGTAATCCTCATTGAGCGCGCGCGGGGACGCTGCTATGCTCGCCACCCCGCCGGGGTCGACGTAGCGGTCGGGCGACGTGTCGGGCAATCGTTCGAGCAGAGGAGTTCTGAGCGCGTGGATCCGCAAATCGAGCTGACGGCGGACGAGCTCTGGAACGACGTGTCCGCCCGGCTCCGCGACGCGCTCAACGACACGACCTACTCGACCTGGTTCGGCGAGGTCGGCGGCGCAGAGCTCGACGACGACACCTTCGCCGTCGCCGTCCCGAACGACTTCACGCGCGAGTGGATCGAGGGGCACTTCCTCGACCTGATCCGCGCGGCGGTCAAGGACACCTGCGGCACCGAGCGGCGCGTGCAGCTGCGTGTCGTCGAGCAGCAGGCGACGCCCGCTCCCAGCGCGCCGAGTGTCGTCCCGGCCGCGGTCCAGCCCCTGCCTCCCGAGGTGCTCACCCGGCACGACGCCGCCGGCATCAACCCCAAGTACACCTTCGACTCGTTCGTGATCGGCTCGTCGAACCGGTTCGCGCACGCGGCCGCGCTCGCCGTCGCCGAAGCGCCGGCCCAGGCGTACAACCCGCTCTTCATCTACGGGCACACCGGTCTCGGCAAGACGCACCTGCTGCACGCCGTCGCCAACTTCGTCACCGACCACGGTGGCGGGCTGACCTGCCGCTACGTCACCTCCGAGACGTTCATGAACGACTTCATCAACAGCCTCCGGGACAAGCGCATCGAGGGGTTCAAGCAGCGCTACCGCACCTACGACGTGCTCCTGATCGACGACGTGCAGTTCTTCGAGCACAAGGAGCGGATCCAGGAGGAGTTCTTCCACACGTTCAACTCGCTCTACGAGGCCGGCTCGCAGATCGTCATGTCGAGCGACCGGCCGCCGCGCGACATCGCGACGCTCGAGCAGCGGCTGCGCAGCCGTTTCGAGTGGGGGTTGATCACCGACATCCAGCCGCCGGATCTCGAGACGCGCATCGCGATCCTCCGCAAGAAGGTGAAGACGGACGGGATCCACGTCCCCGACCCGCAGGTGCTCGAGTTCGTCGCCAGCCGTGTCTCGACGAACATCCGCGAGCTCGAGGGCGCGCTGACCCGCGTCGTCGCGTTCTCGTCGCTGACCGGCCGCGCGATGACGGTCGAGCTCGCACAGGACGTCCTGAAGGACGTGTTCCCGCAAGGCGAGGCCGCCGAGGTCTCGATCCGCCGCATCCAGGAGCTCGTCGTCGAGCGGTTCGACATGACGCTCGAGGAGTTGTGCGGCGACAAGCGCTCCCAGAACATCGTCTACCCGCGCCAGGTCGCGATGTACCTGTCGCGTGAGCTCACCGACTCCTCGCTGCCGAAGATCGGCAAGGAATTCGGGGGACGCGACCACACCACCGTCATCCATGCGACGTCCAAGATCGCGCGTCTGATCCGTGAGGACAGGTCTGTGTACAACCTCGTCCAGGAACTGACCGCTCGGGTGAAACAGGTCAGGTGATGCGTGGGCCTGTCGACAACCGCCGGCTCTCCACAAGCGCTGTACGGTCCGGACTTGGCTCAACCACGCCGTTTCACGCCGTCTTCCCCGGGTCCCACAATGCTTACTACCTCTACAAGGAAATTAATTAGATGATTGAAACCGAAGACATGGTGGGCACCGGCCTGAGGATTACCGTTTCGAAGGACGAGCTCGTGCAGGCGCTCGGCGTCGTCGCGCGTGCAGTCTCGACGCGCACGTCCGTGCAGATCCTGTCCGGGATCCTGCTCGAGGCGAGCGGCAGCGAGCTCCGCGTGGCCGCGACCGACATGGAGCTCTCGCTGCGCGCGACGGTCGCCGCGCAGATCGACGGCGACGGCTCGCTCGTCCTGCCGGGCAAGACGCTCGTCGACATCGCGCGGCTGCTCCCGTCCGACGAGGTGACGATCGAGCACAAGCCGAGCGAGTCGGTCGTGCACGTCACCGCCGGTAGCGCGAGCTACACGCTGCACACGTACAACCCCGAGGACTTCCCGCGGCTCCCCGACGTGAGCGCGGTGCAGACGTTCCCGGTCGACCGCGAGTCGCTGCTCGAGACGATCCACCGCGTCGCGCGCGCGTCGTCTCGCGACGAGTCGCGCCCGGTGCTGACCGGCATCCTCGTGCAGTTCGCCGCCGGCAAGCTGACGATGGCCGCGACGGACTCGTACCGCCTCGCGGTCAAGGAGACCACGCTGAACAGCACGGCGCCGGACCTCGAGGCGATCGTCCCGGGCCGCGCGCTGACGGAGCTCGCGCGCATCGCGACCGCCGGCGACGCGATCGACGTCGGCGTGCACGACAACCAGGTCGTCTTCGGGACGGAAGGCATCTGGCTGACGTCGCGCCGCATCGACGGGCAGTTCCCGAACTACCGCCAGCTGCTGCCCGAGCAGTTCGAGCACGTGTTGACGCTGCCCCGCGCTGAGCTGCTCGAGGTCGTGCGCCGCGCGTCGGTGATGATCCAGCGCGCGACGCCGCTGCAGCTGCGCTTCGCCGAGGGCGAGATCACCGTGATCGCGCGCACGCACGAAGTGGGCGAGTCGCAGGAGTCGATGCCGGCGCCGTACAGCGGCGAGACGCTCGAGATCGGCTTCAACGCCGACTTCCTGCGCGACGGGCTCGAGTCGGTCGACGGCGACGACATCCGCTTCAAGCTGATCAGCCCGCTGCGGCCGGCCGTGCTGCAGGGCGACGGTGACGAGTTCACGTATCTCGTCATGCCGATCCGCCTGCCGGGCTGATAGTCCGCGACGTCTCGCTGCGCGACTTCCGGTCGTACGAGCGGCTCGAGCTGACGCTGCAGCCGGGCCTCGTGCTCGCGGTCGGGCCGAACGGCGTCGGCAAGACGAACCTGCTCGAGTCGCTGCACGTCGCGACGCAGGGCTTCTCGCCGCGCACGCGTACCGACGCGCAGTTGATCCGCTTCGGTGCAACTGCGTCGCGCGTCGCGGTACGCGGCACACGCGCGACGACGCCGATCGAGATCGAGCTCGTCCTCCAGAGCGCGGCTGCGAAGCAGGCGAAGGTGAACGGTGCTGCGCTGCGCACCGCCGAGCAGTTGCGCGGCGAGACGGCGACGCTCGTCTTCACGCCCGACCGCCTCGGCGTCGTCAAGGGTGCGCCGGCCGCACGGCGCGCGTACTTCGACCGCGTGCTCGGACGGTTGTCCTCGGCGCGCGCGTCACTGCCCGCGGAGTACGGCGCTGCAGTCGCGCAGCGCAACGCCGCGCTGCGTCTGCGCTCGGCGGCGTTGTCGGCGTGGACGCAGCAGGTGGCGGAGCTCGGCACGCAGCTCGTCGCCGCGCGCAAGG
>Ga0207657_10000168_pt1 | contig 66952 bp, 63 predicted proteins | sample KBSC33metaG_FD_184316 | JGI IMG/M metagenome (GOLD analysis project Ga0207657, IMG submission 184316) | Corn rhizosphere microbial communities from Kellogg Biological Station, Michigan, USA - KBS C3-3 metaG (SPAdes) (version 2) | ecosystem: Host-associated > Plants > Roots > Rhizosphere > Soil ...
CGCTTCACCGGGTAGCCGAGACGCTGCATGTCCGCCGTGAGGCGTCCGATCTCGGCCTCGCCGGAGCGGAAGAACTCGTCGAGGTCCCACCGTCCGAAGCGGCGCTCGGGGTAGGCGAGAATGGCCCAGCACGGATCGAGATCGCCCAGGTCTTCCCAGTCGCGCTGGTGCCGGCGGAGCGACGGATTCACGAGGCGGCCACCTCGTCCAGGACGGTCAGCACCTGGCGCGCGGTGCGCTCCCAGGAGAACTCGGTGGCCCTGGCGAGCCCGCGCGCGATCAGCTCCTTGCGCAGCGAATCCTGGGTGAGCAGACGCAGGATGGCGTCCGCGATGGCGTCCGTGTCCTCTGGATCGACGAGCAGTCCCGCGTCGCCCACGACCTCCGGCATCGCGGACGTGTTGCCGACGACGACGGGGGTGCCGCAAGCCATCGCCTCGAGCGCGGGCAGGCCGAACCCCTCCGCCAGCGACGGCATCGCGAGGAGCCGGGCGCCCCGGTAGAGGGCCGGCAGGGCCCGCCGCGCCACGTAGGGCATCAGCTCCAGCCGGGCTCCGACCCGGTCCGCCAGCCTCCGGAGCTCGCCGACCCGTCCGGGAGTCCCGCCGCCGGCGATGACCAGACGCGCCGGAGACTGGCGGGCGACGCGGGCGACGGCCTCGATGAGGCGAGGCAGGTTCTTGTGGGGCAGGAGATTACCCACGTAGAGGACATAGGGGACCCCCTCATCGTCGGTGGCCGGTCCGATCGGCACAAACTCCGCGGCGTCGTAGCCGTTCGGAATGGCGCGGACGCGCTCAGGGCCGAGGCCGTAAGCAGCGATAACAGCGCGGCGTGTCGCCTCGGACACCGCGACGACCGCGCGCGACTCGCGGAGGATGGCCTGGACCAGGCGGCGGAAGTAGAGCTGCTGGCGGGGATAGTCGCGCGGGAAGGCCAGTGGGATCAGATCGTGCACCACGGTGACCTGGGGCACCCGGCAACGCAGCACGCCCTCGGGGAGCGTGTTGAGCAGCGCCCCGGGCCGGTCCAGGCCCACCCGGGCTCGCAGCACGGTCTGACACCAAAGGAGCCGCGCCACGTGGCCCCCGACGCCCAGCTCTGGCCTCGTGATCGGAGAGATCCGTCGCATCGTCGCCCGCAGACCGGCGAGCGCCCCCGGGCAAGAAGTGTAGACTACGAGGCCTTCGCGGAGCGGATCGAGAGCCCGGAGGAGGCCCAGGGCGTACTGCCCGAGCCCGGACGGGGTCGGGCCGAGGATCGACGCGTTGATGGCGAGGGGTCTCATCGTCGGACCATCGTACTCTCGGCGCGCCAGAATCGATCTCGAATGTCCGCACGGATGATGGACGGATGACCAGGAAGCCACAGGGGCCAGCAACGGGCGGCTCATCGGTCACAAGCGCGATCGAGCTGGCGCGGCTCGCGGGCCAGCCGATTCACGTTGCGCTCTGCCACCTCGAGCAGGACGACGTCGGGTCGGTCTCGCGCGACGACCTCGCCGTCAGTCGCCCGGTCTCCGGAACCAGCACGGACTCGCGACGTGCTTCACGCCGCCAAGCCCTATCTCACCATATCGCTGTACACGCAAGAGTCTCGGCAGAGGCCACCCGGGGGCGGTCAGCGGCGGCGCAGGAGCAAGTGAGGGCCGCGCTGGGCCACGACCGCATAGCTCAGTGCCGGTCGGCCGGCGGTGGCGATGGTCACCCGGTCACCCTCGCGCTCGAGCGTGACGTCCGGAAGGTCGCGCCACGGATAGGTGTTCAGATTGACCAGCGCGTACTCGGTGCGCTCGATCGCGGTCGGGAAGACAGTTGCCAGGGGGCGCTCGCTCAAATGCGCCACGTACCGATCCTGGGCGGCGATCGAGGCGGACGGGGGCACCTGCGACAACACCGTGTAGGCGGCCCGTTGTTCGGCGCTGGGCCACCAGCGGGCCACCGCCAGCTCGTTGGCCAGCGAGGATGCCAGGACCAGGCTCACCGTGAAAGCGACGACCAAGATGCGGACCGGCCGGCGTCCGTCCCGGCTCGTGGCTAACCGCGCGTACCCGGCGACCGCCGCCAGGATCAGGAACGGCAGGACGAATGCCTGGTACTGGGTGCGGTGATTGTAGAGGACGGGATCGCTGCTGAGCAGGTTCTGGGTGAGGGCGGGAAGCGCACCCACCGAATCCCATCCGCCGAGCAGCGGCAGGAAGCCGAGGGAAGCCAGCAGCGCCGTCAGGTACACCAGCCGCCCCGCGGTGAGGAGCTCGCCGATCGTGCGAAGCGGATGAGTGACGGTGGTGACGAAGATCTGGCCGAGGGAAGAACCCAGATGCCGGTAGCGCCAGAGGTGCACGTAGGGCTCGTGGCGAAAATGAGGGATGATCCAGCGAATATCGACGGCCAGCAGCGCGAGGGCCCCGAGGGCCGTCGCCCCACCGGCGAGCCAGCGGCGCCGGCCCAGGGCGAGCCACGCGCCGAGACCGATGACCGGGAGGGCCGCGTCCTCCCGGCACATGAGGGTGAGGACGATGGCCCCCACGAAGGGCCATGGGCGTCCGACTTCCGCGAAGTAGATCGCGGCCAGCAGCAGGGGGATGGCGAGCGCGGCGGCGTGGAAGTCGCGCACGTTGATGCCATGGAGCGATGGATTGACCAGGTAGAGGATGGCGAAGGCGGCCGCGGGCGGCCCGTCCCCGAGCCGATGTCGCGCGATGCCGAAGACCGGAAGTGCGCCCAGGGCCAGGATCACCGACTGGCCGACGAGGAGCACGGGGGCGCTGGGCAGGAGCCAGGCCGGGGGGACGAAGAGGTACACGATCGGGGAGAGGTGATCGCCCCACGCGTGCATCTCGGGCAGGCTCACGTAGGGGCCGTTGCCCCGGGCCAGGTTCCAGGTGAGCTGCACGTAGTAGCCGAGGTCCAGCGCGTGAGTGCGGAAGGTCAGGTGCCGAGTGACCGTGACGAAGGAAAATATCGACGCGTAGAGTGCGACGCCGACGGCGACGACCCGCCGCGGGTCGAGCTCGGGCACCCGGACCGGGGCAACCAGAAGCCGGAGCGCGACGGTTCCGAGCAGCACCAGGAAGACGTGTTCGGGCCGGGCCCAGAGAGAGGCCGACCAGCCCGACCAGAAGAGAAGGGCGCCCGCCAGCCAGATGCCAGCGCCCACCGCCGTCAGGTCGAGCAGGCGAGCCGCGGTCAAGCTCTGGCCGGGACCGGCTGCTTTCTCATGCGACACATCATAGGGCGGGTGATGCGGACGTCGGCCAAGGAAAATACCTCGGGGAGCGGTCTCCGGCGCGAGCGCTCTTTCTATTGGTCCGCATCGCTGCTAGCATGGCCCCGTGCCGCCGGCTCCGTCTCCTGCCCCCATCATGCGGGCTCGTAGAGCGCCCCCGCCTCCCATCACCTTCCTCCTTCTTCTCGGGAGCGTTCTGCTCGCGCTGCTCGCCGCGGGGCCCGGTTGGGCCCAGCCGATGAGCCCAGGTCCCCGTTCGGGAGGTGTGGCAATCGGTGCGGGCGAGGAGCAGGCCACCGTCCTGGCCGACCAGATCATCCAGGTGGGCGGATCCACCGATCTCATGATCGCCGTCGGCGACGTGGAGATCACCCGGGGGCAGAGTCGCCTGCTCGCCGACCGCGTCGAGATCAACCGCGATACCGGGCAGGCGGTGGCCCAGGGGAAAGTGGTTTTTTACGACGGGCCCGACCGCCTGGTCGGCGAGCGCATCGACTACAACCTGAAGACCGGCACCGGGGTCGTTTACAACGGCTCGGGGTTCTCGGCCCCCTACTACCACCTCTCCGGCGAGCGGATGGACCGCATCGGTGACAGCGTCTACGACATCCAGCGCGGAGTGTTCACCACCTGCGAGGGGGACGACCCGTCCTGGTCGTTCCACTTCGGGTCGGGAACAGCGGACCTGGACGACATTGTCTACGGCCGGGACGCCTCGTTCTGGGTCAAGAGCGTGCCTCTGCTGCCCTGGGTCCCGTTCTTCGCGGCTGCCCTGCGCCGCGAGCGGCAGTCCGGCTTCCTGTACCCCGAGTTCGGCCAGTCCAGCCGTCGGGGCTACTTTGCCAAGGTTCCCTACTACTGGGCGATCAACGACAGCCAGGACCTCACGGTGTCGCTCGACACCTTCAGCGCGCGGGGCGTCGGTCTGGACGCCGACTACCGCTACATCCTGTCGCGGGACCAGCGCGGCGAGCTGTCCGCTTTCGGGATCACCGAGGCCTTCCGTGGAAGTCGAGACCCCGGGCTTCCCGAGAATCGAGGATGGGCCTCCCTTCGGCACGACTGGCGGATCACGCCCAGCCTGGCCTTCAAGGTGGACTCCTCGGTCACGAGCGACGACCGGATCTTCCGCGACTACGCCGACCGACTGACCGAGCGCTCCCGACTCGCGGCCATCACCGATGTCTCGCTCACCAAGACCTGGCCCAGCTGGAGCCTGCTCGGGCGGGTGCGGTGGTACCAGGACCTGACAACGCTCCGCCCCATCGAGCTGCAGCGCGTGCCAGATATCCAGCTCGCGGGCGTCCGCCAGGCCGTCCCGGGGGCTCCCTGGTTGCTCTACGAGACCAATGCGTCTTTCGTCAACTTCATCCGGGAGGTGGACGGCCCCGAGGGCATGCGGGCGGATTTTCACCCTCGCTTCTTCGTGCCGATCCCGATCGCGGGTATCGTGACCGTCACGCCGTTTGCCGGGGGACGCCTCACATACTACGACCAGCGCGTGACCGGGTTTCACACCGGGGTGGACGGCATCTTGAGTCAAGATTCCGTCTACGATCCGCGGCTGCGCCGCCAGGTGGAGGCGGGCGTGGAAGTGCAGACGCAGATGACGCGGGTCTATAGCACGAATGGCGCCGGAGGCATCGCGGCTCTCCAGCACTCGATCGAGCCCCGCGCGACGTTCATCGAGATCCGCGGGCTGGATCAGAAGGACATGCCGACCTACGACCCGGGCTACAACACGGCGACGGGAATCGACCCGGGCTACGAGCGAGCGCACGGGATAGACCGGCTCGGCAAGGCGAACGAAGTGACGTACTCCGTGTCGAACGTCTTGAGAGCGAAGACGGTGGCGGGGCCGGACCAGCAGGCGGTGCGCTGGGACCTGGCGCGCTTCACCCTGAGCCAGACCTACAACTTCAAGCCGGTCAGCGAGCCGGTCGGCGATCTGTACGGGGACCTGGCCCTGCAGCCGAACCAGCGCATCCGCATCGCCGGCTACGCCCGCTACAACATGTACGGGCTAGGGCTCCGCGAAGCGGCCGGAACGGTCGGCGTCGTGTACCCGAGATTCTCCTTCGCGGCCGGTCCCCGCTTCAACGAGCAGGGCTCCGCTGTCCTCTTTGGCCCTCAGATCGCGCCGACCGGCACCCAGCGCACCCTGACCGCCGAGGGGACGGCCCGGATCCTGCCTAACTTCGAGGTGAGGGCTGGTGCCGCGTGGGAGCTCGTCAATGGCACCGCGTCGGTCGAGGTCCGTGGCGGCTTCGAGTGGCGCTTCGATTGCTGGTCGATCTCGGCGATCTATATCAACCGGCACCACAGCGACAGCGAGTTCCGCTTCTCGGTGAATCTGCTCGGGATCGGGCAGGTGGGTACCTCGGCCCGACCGGGGCTCTAGAAGAGCTCCACGGCGGCGTTGGCTATCTTGCGGCCGATGTCGGCCGCCGCCTGGCTCGCCGCGCCGCCACTCTGGGCAAGGGTATCCGATACCTGGCCCTGCACCTGGAAGTCGGAGGTCTGCGTCAGGCCCGTCTCCTGCCACAGCAGCTTGTTCTCGCGCACGTCCCGGAGAGCCACGTTCAGGACGACCCGCAGATGGTAGGCTTGCACGTTGGCGTTGCGGTCGAAGCCCGCCCCGTCCACCTCGTAACCGACGATCTCGCCTACGAGGATCGAGTCGGCCTGCTCCACGGGGACCACGCGGAGCCGGCCTCCGCTCGAGAAGGCGGAGACGACGGCGGAGGTGATGGTGTTCTCGAGGCCGGCCACCTGCGTCCTGTTCTTGAACACGGGCACCGCCACCGTCTTGATGTGGGCGGGCAGGTTGCCGCGGAAACCGTACCCGCAGCCGGCGGCGAGGCAGGCCGCCAGCGCGAGGAGCAGGCCAATCGCGGCGTGACGCGATCGGTCGCTCATATCGGCGTGTCGATCGACCGGGGTACGGGCGGGTTCGGGCACCATGGCCCGCAGGAGCCTTCGCATCGAGGGTCAGTGTAGCAGGAAAGGGGCGACCCCGCCCGGGGCGCGTACAATGTGCACGGGATGATCCGGATTATCGATCGCTACGTCACCCTCGAGCTCTGGCCGCCGTTCGTCATCAGCGTCGCGGTGTTCACCTTCTTCCTGGTCATCGACCGTGTCTACCAGCTGACCGATCTGGTGATCGGCAAGCAGGTGCCCGCTCGGCTGGTGCTAGCGTTGCTGCTCTACCTGTTGCCGCCGTTGCTGTCGCTGAGCATGCCGATCGCGGTGCTAATGGCGGTGCTGATCGCGGGCGGGCGGCTGAGCGCCGATCTCGAGGTGGCTGCCCTCAAGGCCTCCGGGGTCAGCCCCGCCCGGCTCCTTCGGCCGTTCCTTGCCGTCGGCATCATCGCGAGCGTTTTCATTGGCTGGCTCACCCTGGCGGTCAACCCATGGGCGAGCGCCGCCTTCCAGCGGCAGCTCTTCCGGATCGCGGAAACGCAGGCCACCGCCGGTATTCAGGAGCGTGCGTTCGTCAGCACATTCGGCCGGATCGTGCTCTACGTGGAGGAGGTGAGCCCCTCGCAGTTCGCGCTGAAAGGGCTGCTGGCCTCCGACGAGCGAGACCCGGCCCTGTCGCGGATCATCGTGGCTCGCGAGGGACGGGTACTATCCGACAGCGAGCGCCGCCGTCTCACTCTCCGATTTATCGACGGGACCATCAACGAGAGCGACGCCGCGGATCCGCGGCGCTTCCGGTTCACCACTTTCACCCTGTACGACCTGAATCTGCCGCTCTCGAATCCGACCGCAACGGCCGAGCAGCAAGCGAAGCCGGAGAAGGAGATGCCGCTGGGGGCCCTGACCGCCGCCGCGGAGGGGAAGGACCGAGGGAAGGCCGCGCCGTTCCTCGTCGAGCTTCATAAGCGGTTCGCCCTGCCTGTGGCGGCCGTCGTCTTCGTGCTGGTAGGCTTCCCGCTGGGCATCCGGTCGCACCGGGGTGGGCGTGCGGTGGCGATCACCTCCAGCTTCGCGATCGTGATCTGCTACTACATCCTCTCCACCGCCCTCGAGGGTCCGGCGCTGGGCGGGCGCCTGCCGGTCTGGCTGGCCATCTGGCTGCCGAACGCGATCTTCATGGTGATCGGCCTGGCACTGTTACGGGCCGTCACCACCGGAATACCCACCGGATGGCTGGGCTTCGTCTGGCGGGTGGCGGGCTGGCTGCCGCAGGGCCGTCGAGAGCGGGGCCCGCGCGGGCCCGGCTGGACCGCCGGGCTCCGCATGCGGGGGCCGCGCGGGTCGAGCTTCATCATCGACCGGTATCTGATGCGCCAATACTTGCTGTTGATCGGGATCGGGCTGTTGATCGGCGCCGCCTTCAGCGTGATCGTCGATCTGATTCAGAGCCTGGACCGGTTCCTTCGCGCCAAGCCCCCCTGGATCTACATCGCTCAGCACTTTCTCTATCTGGTGCCCCGGGAGCTCTACAAGGGGTTGCCGCTGATCGTGCTGGTCGCGACCGTCTTTCTGTTCGTCTCGCTGACTCGCCAGCGGGAGCTCGACGCGCTGAAGGCGGCGGGCATGAGCCTGTACCGGGCGTGCGCTCCAATCCTGGTGATCGCGTTCCTGATCAGCGTGGGCGCCCTGGTCTTCCAGGAGACCGCGCTGCCGCTGATCGCCGCGAAGGCCGAGGAGGTGGATCGCGTCAAGATCCGAGGCTTTCCCCCCCGACACCTGCAGCAGCAGGGCCAGATGTGGTTCCGGTCTTCCGATCGACGCTTCCTCAAGATCGGGCTGCTGGATCCGGTGGCGCGGTCCCTGGACGGACTGATAGTGCTGGACCTGTCGCCGGATTTCCGCCTGATCGGTCGACTCGACGTCCGCCGGGCCCAATGGGTCTCGGACGGCTGGGAGATGTGGGGGGGAATCGCGCGCCAGATCGGTGCGTCTCAGCAGGTGCAATCGCGCAGCTTCGACCATCGCGTGATGGAGCTGCCGGAGCACATCGACGACTTCATCCGGGTCCAGAAGCTGCCCGATGCCATGAGCTTCCGGGAGCTGCGGGCCTACGTGGCGAAGCTCCGCGACGGGGGGCATCAGGTGGGGACGTATTTGGTCCAGCTCTACTCCAAGCTCTCCTTCCCGCTGGTTCATCTGATCATGGCGCTGGTTGCGATCCCGTTTGCCCTCGCGACGCCCCGGAGCGGCGGCAGGGCGGTCGGCATCGGCGTCGCGATCGTGGTGGCCGTGGCCTACTGGATGGTGCACTCGGTCGCCCTCGCCTTCGCCCGGGCGGACCTGCTGCCCCCCGCGCTGGCGGCGTGGTCGGCCAACATCATCTTCACCGGTCTGGGGACCGCCCTGCTTCTCAGCGCCAAGACCTGAGCGCCGGGCGGGCGCCGGCGCCCCGATGATGCGGGAGTTCCCGGAGGCTCGTGTATAATCCTGCAGAATGCGTCTGCTCATCACCGGGATCACCGGGTTCGTCGGCAGCCACATGGCGGAGTATGCGCTCGCACACGGTGCCTCGGTCTTCGGCTCGAGCCGGTGGCGGAGCCGGACGGAGAACATCGAGCACCTGCGCTCGCAGATCAAGCTGATCGAGTGCGATCTCCGCGACCTGGCCGCGGTGCGCGGCCTGCTCGAAGTGGCGGAGCCGACCCACGTGATCCACCTGGCCGCGCAGAGTTTCGTGGGCGCGTCCTGGCAAATGCCGGCCGAGACCTTGTCGAACAACATCATCTCCCAGACCAACCTGCTGGAAGGAATCCGTCGATTCCCGATCGCGCCGCGCGTCCTGGTGGTGGGGAGCAGCGAGGAGTACGGTCTCGTGCACCAGGACGAGTTGCCGATTCGTGAGAGCAACCCGCTACGGCCCCTGTCTCCTTACGCGGTGAGCAAGGTGGCTCAGGACATGATGGGTTATCAGTACTTCATGAGCTACGGCCTGCCGATCATCCGCACGCGCGCCTTCAACCACGAAGGACCGCGTCGCGGCGAGGTCTTCGTCACCTCGAACTTCGCCAAGCAGGTGGCCGAGATCGAGGCCGGTCTACGCGAGCCGGTCATCTCGGTTGGTGATCTGACGCCTCGGCGGGACTTCTCGGACGTGCGCGACATCGTCCGGGGCTACTGGCTCCTCCTGGAACGCGGGGAGGCGGGAGAGGTCTACAATCTGTGCTCGGGACGCTCATGGGCGATCCAGCAGGTGCTCGACCTGTTTCTGGAACACTCCCGGATCAAGAACATCGTCGTCAAGACCGACCCGGCCCGGCTGCGGCCCTCAGACGTCATGATCCTGGAGGGAGACCCGTCCAAGATCCAGAAGGCCGTGGGGTGGGAAGTGGAGATTCCCTTCGAGCGGACTCTCGAGGATCTCCTCGCGTACTGGCGCCAGCGGAAGATGTCGTCGTCCCGCTGACGCCGCGGGGCGGCGGCCCACCATGAACGTGGCGCTGGTCCACGACTGGCTCACCGGGATGCGGGGTGGCGAGCGGTGCCTCGAGGTCTTCTGCGAACTGTTCCCTACGGCCCCCATCTTCACCCTGCTCCACGCGCCCGGCTCGGTGTCACCGACCATAGAGCGTCGGCCCATCCGGACCTCGTTCATCCAGCGCCTCCCGGACGCGGAACGCCGCTATCGCCAGTATCTCCCGCTCTTTCCCGCCGCCATCCGCGGCTTTGACCTCCGCGGCTACGACCTGATTCTGTCCGCGAGCCACGCGGTGGCCAAGAGCGTGCGCGTGCCGGCCGGGGCGCTCCACGTCTGCTACTGCTTCACCCCGATGCGGTACGTGTGGGACCTCTACGAGGCGTACTTCGGGCCCCGGGCCGGCTGGCCGACCCGCCTGCTGATGCCGGCCGTCGCGGCGGCGCTCAGACGATGGGACCGGAAAACCGCGGCCGGCGTACACCACTTCGTGGCCATCTCGCGCTTCATCGCCGATCGTATCCGGCGGGCGTACGGCCGTGAGTCCGACGTGATCTACCCGCCGGTCGACGTGTCCCGCTTCCGGATCGACGAGTCCCCGCCGGGAGACTTCTACCTGGTGGTCTCCGCCCTGACGCCCTACAAGCGCGTGGACCTCGCGGTGGAGGCGGCCACCCGCCTGCGCCGCCGTCTGCTAGTGGTCGGGACGGGGCCGGAGGAGCGTCGTCTCCGGGCCCTGGCCGGGCCCACCGTCGAGCTCCTCGGGTGGCGCGACGATTCCACGGTCGCGGAGCTGTACGCCGGCTGCCGCGCGCTGATCTTCCCCACGCGGGAAGACTTCGGCATCACTCCGCTCGAGGCCATGGCCGCGGGACGGCCGGTCATCGCCTTCGGGCGGGGGGGCGCGCTCGAGACCGTGGTTCCGCCGGGTGGCGCGGAGCCCCCGACCGGTCTCTTCTTCGCCGACCAGACGGTGGACGCGCTAGTGGACGGGATCCGTCGCTTCGAGTCCGGCCAGTACCGATTCGAGCCCAAGACCCTCCGGCTCCGCGCCGCGGCCTTCGATCGCGCGCTGTTCAAGGAGCGGATCCACGCCTACCTGACGGCGAAGCTCGCGGAGCACGGCGGGTGCTGAAGGCCTACTCGCGCCTGTTCCAGCAGCTCATGCTCGTGTCCGACCTGCTGCTGGTGGCGGGCTGCTGGCTGCTCGCTTACGGCGTTCGCTTCTACGTGATCGTGCCTCCGATCACCGGCGGCGAGGTTCCACCGCTCGGCCCGTACCTGCTCATGCTGATCCCGATCCTGCTCGTCTGGGGGGTGTCGTTCCGCGCGTTCGATCTCTACCGGCCGCGACGCATTGGATCGCATCTCTCGGAGGCGGCCGACATCGCCAAGGCCTCCACCATGGGTGCTCTCGTGCTGGTGGCGGTGATGGCCTTCTTCTTCAAGGGGTACGAGTATTCCCGCGTCGTCATCGTGTACTTCTGGCTGCTCTCGATCGGTCTGGTCTGGTTCTCCCGCGCCGCCTTCCGCGAGGCCCTGCGCTTCGCGCGCCGCCGCGGCTACAACCTCCGTGGCGCGGTGATCATCGGCGACGGCGAGTCGGTCACGGCCGTGCTCCAGCGGATCCAGTCGCGACCCGACGTGGGCCTGCACGTCCTCGGATTGATAGGGGACGACAAGGACCACGCCGGCACACGGTGGCTTGGCGGCTACGCGGATCTTCGCGCAGTCCTGGACGCGCACGAGGTGGATCACGTCATCATCGCACTCGCCCACGAAGATTACGCTCGGCTCCCCGGCCTGCTCGACGCGATCGGAGACGAGCCCGTCACGATCCACGTGGTGCCCGACCTGGTCCGGTTCACGTCGCTGCGCGGCGGGGTCGAGGACTTCGAGGGCATTCCGTTCATCCATCTGCGGGACTCGCCGCTGCAGGGCTGGAGCCGGATCGCGAAGCGCGCGTTCGACGTGGTCTTCGCGGCCGCGGTGCTGGTGCTGCTCTCGCCCGTGATGCTCGGGATCGCGCTCGCGGTGAAGCTGACCTCGCCGGGTCCGATTCTCTATCGGCAGGACCGCATGGGCCTGGACGGCCAGCGGTTCCAGATGCTCAAGTTCAGGACCATGGGGGTGAACGCGGAGGCGAGCACCGGGCCGGTCTGGGCCTCGCAGGGGGACGCGCGGCGGACCCGCCTCGGGGCCTTCCTGCGACGCTTCAGCGTGGACGAGCTGCCGCAGTTCGTGAACGTGCTCCGCGGGCAGATGAGCGTGGTCGGTCCCCGACCGGAGCGGCCCGTCTTCGTGGAGGACTTTCGGCGCACCGTGCCAGGCTACATGCTCCGTCACAAAGTCAAGTCCGGTATCACGGGGTGGGCGCAGGTGCACGGGTTGCGGGGAAACACCTCGCTGGAAAAGCGCATCGAGCGTGACATCGAGTACATCGAGCGCTGGTCGCTCTGGCTGGATTTGAAGATCATCATGCTGACCCTCTCTCGAGTGGTTTTCGATCGCAACGCCTATTGACGTGACCGCGCTCCGCCGCGTCGGGTTCGGGGCCTTCGTCCTCGGCCTCGGGCTCTCCATTACCCTGTCCGAGACCGCGCTGACGCTCCTGACGCTCCTCTGGCTCTGGCGCCTGCGCGATCCGCAGGTACGCGCGGCGGCGCGCTGGCCGCTGTGGCAGCCGGTCCTGGCATTTAGCGCGGTGAGCCTGATCTCGGCGGTGGCCGCCGAGTACCCGTCCCTCCCCGCACTGAGCGCATGCAAGGGACTGCTGCTCGTCGCCGCGCTCTACGTGACCGCTGATGCGCTGGCCGGACCGGAGGACGCGTCCCGGTTTCTCTCTGCGCTGCTCGTGGTGGTGACGATCGCCGCGGGTGTCGGACTGCTGCAGACGCTCGTCTGCCCGGGGACGGCCCCGGACTACGGCCGTCCCGGCTGGCTCTATCATCGCTGCTACCGGGCGCGCGGCTTTTTCAGCATTTACATGACCCTGGCGGGAGTGCTGAACCTCGTGCTGCTGGCCAACGTACCCCGCCTCCTGCCGGGAGGCGCTTGCACCCGATGGCTGGCTCTACCCTGGCTGGTGTCTCTCGCTGGCCTGCTGGCGACCTATACGCGCGGTGCCTGGATGGGATTCGCAGCGGGGGTGCTAGGGCTGCTTCCTGGGACCCGGAAGGGGCGGTGGCTCTTGGTGGGCGGCCTCGTGCTGCTCGGGCTCGCTGCCCTGTCGGGCCCCCAGCACCTACGCGAGCGATTCCGCAGTATGGGCGATGCCGACGATCCCACCGTGAGGGAGCGGGTCTACATGTGGCGCAGCGGACTCGCCATGTGGCGCCAGCACCCCTTGCTCGGCGTAGGTCCCGGCGGCGTCAAGCGGGAATATGTGCGCTACGCGCTGCCGGAGGCGGTCAAGAAGCGCACCGGTCATGTGCACAACACCCCGCTGCAGATCCTCGTGGAGCGCGGGGTGCTGGGGTTTGCCGCCTGGCTCTGGCTCTGGATCGCATTCTACGCGCATGCGATCGGGCGCCTGCGCCGGCTGCCCGTCGAGGCGGTGCGCGAGCGGACCCTCGCGATGGGGGCCCTCGCCGCCATCACCGGCTTTCTCGTTGGAGGCCTCTCCGAATACAACTTCGGCGACTCGGAGGTGGTGATGGTCGCCTGGGCGATCATGGCGCTACCCTGGGCGATACAGGTGAGAGAATCGGTCCCTCACCTCAACCCTGACTCTCTCCTCGGCGGGGGACAAGGCTAGAGGCATTTCAAAACCCCGGAGGGAGGCGTCGGTCGCGTGAGGCATGGCCCGGCGAGTGCGCACTGACGCTCACCGGCAGCGAATCCGACCGGATCTGTCTGAAGAGAGGCTTTCCAGCGTGAGGAGGGTGGCACCGACCCACTGTGCAGGATCGCTCGGACCTCGTCGAACGTGTGATCTCGGATCTGGACCGCCTCACCCGGTGGACCTCAACGCCGCCGATCGTGCCGCTTCGGTGGGTGGGTGAGAAGCTGCGCACGGACACGTAGCGTCGCTCCGGCCCTACCGGCTGTCGGCCGGCTCGAGATGTGCTGAGCAGCCCAAGCCTGCTCGCCAACGGGACCCGGCGCGGATGGTCCGCGCCAAGATCCTCGCGCCCCACCGGGGCGCACGACGCGCCCGCGCGTCGCCCGGGCGCAGGCGGAGCGCCTGGCGCGCCCTAGCGATCGATCGGCACGCGCTCGCGTTCGGGCCGGGCCACGGTGCCGGCGGGCTCGATCACGTAGGCGATGTGGTGTGGCCCTTTGGCGTTGGTGAGTCGGTGCGAGCAAGGTGGGCGCCCAGCATGCGCCGAGTCCGCGACTCCGCGGTCGTCATGGTCGCCTGGGTGGTGATGGCGCTGCCTGGGCGGCCCAAGAGGAATCGAGAGCGCAGCAACGGGTCGATCGCACTGCCCCCGGCTTACCGGGGCGGCACGTTGTTACCGGGTCGTCCAGGAGTCGTTCAGGGAATTCTCCTCGGGTGGTCTCGACAATACCTCGCCGATCCGCGGCTCTCGTTTTCGCGGCGTCAGGGCACGGTCCTTGCGTCACCCTTCTCCCATACGAGACGGCCCCCGAGGCATAACCCCGTGCACGAGGAGGTAAGATGGGCGCGATCCAATTCCTGAAGGCGGAGAAGCTCCATGCCTAGCAAGAAGCGGCCAGCCCGCAGGCCGTCCAGCCCGGCGCGACCGGATTCCGCCAAGCAGGAGGCCCTCGACCGGTTCCGCGAGGATCCGGAGGGGCAACTCCTCACCACCGACCAGGGCCTCCGCATCAACGACGACCAGAACTCGCTGAAGGCGGGCGCGCGCGGGCCGTCGCTCCTGGAGGACTTCATCCTCCGGGAGAAGATCACCCACTTCGACCACGAGCGCATCCCGGAGCGGGTCGTCCACGCCCGGGGCGCGGCCGCCCACGGCTACTTCCAGGTCTACCGGTCGCTGAGCCGCTACACCCGTGCCGCGTTCCTGCAGGACCCCGACAAGAAGACGCCGGTCTTCGTGCGGTTCTCCACGGTGGCGGGCTCGAGGGGGTCGACCGATCTGGCGCGCGACGTGCGCGGCTTCGCGGTGAAGTTCTACACCGACGAGGGCAACTTCGATCTGGTCGGCAACAACATCCCCGTCTTCTTCATCCAGGACGCGGTGAAGTTCCCCGACCTGGTCCACGCGGTGAAGCCGGAGCCGCACAACGAGATCCCCCAGGCCGCCTCCGCCCACGACACGTTCTGGGACTTCGTCTCGCTCATGCCCGAGTCGATGCACATGATCATGTGGGTCATGTCGGATCGGGCGATTCCCCGCAGCCTCCGGATGATGGAGGGCTTCGGCATCCACACCTTCAGGCTCGTGGACGCCCGGGGCGCCGCGCGCTTCGTCAAGTTCCACTGGAAGCCGAAGCTCGGCGTGCACTCGGTGCTGTGGGACGAGGCCCTCAAGATCTCGGGCAAGGACCCGGACTTCCACCGGCGCGACCTGTGGGAGGCGATCGCGGCCGGGGCGTATCCGGAGTGGGAGCTCGGCCTGCAGGTCATCGACGAGGCGGACGAGCACAAGTTCGCGTTCGACCTCCTGGATCCCACGAAGCTCGTCCCCGAGGAGCAGGTGCCGGTGGAGCGGGTGGGGCGCCTCGTGCTCGACCGCAACCCGGAGAATTTCTTCGCGGAGACCGAGCAGGTGGCCTTCCACCCCGGGCACGTGGTGCCCGGCATCGAGTTCAGCGACGATCCCCTCCTGCAGGGGCGTCTGTTCTCCTACACCGACACCCAGCTCACGCGCCTGGGCGGCCCCAACTTCCACGAGATCCCGATCAACCGCCCGATCGCGCCCATGCACAACAACCAGCGCGACGGCCACATGCGCCAGAACATCAACGTCGGCCGCGTCGCCTACCACCCCAACACGCTGGGCGGGGGCTGCCCGATGCAGGCCGGCCGGGCCGACGGGGGCTTCGTGACCTATCCGGAGAGGCTGGGCGGGCCGAAGGTGCGCGAGCGCGGCGAGAAGTTCTTCGATCACTTCAGCCAGGCGACGCTCTTCTGGAACAGCCAGTCCGACCCCGAGAAGCAGCACATCGTGGAGGCCCTGCGCTTCGAGCTGGGCAAGGTCGAGGTGCCGGAGGTGCGCGAGCGCGTGGTGGGTATGCTGGCCCACGTGGACCGGACGCTGGCCGGGCAGGTCGCCGAGGGCCTGGGCCTCGCGGTGCCGAAGCTGACCGGCCCCATGAATCGGAGCGTGCCCGCCGACGCCGATCCCAGGAAGTTCCAGCCGATCGCCCTGAAGCAGGCGGTCGACCGATCGGAAGCCCTGAGCATGGCGAAGACGGTCAAGGACAGCGCGGCGACCCGGAAGGTCGCGATCCTGGCCGCCGACGGCGTGGACGGCGAGGCGGTCGCCGCGATGCAGCAAGCACTCCTCGCCGCGGGGGCGGTGCCGAAGATCGTGGCGCCCCGCGGCGGCTCCCTGAAGCCGGAGGGGGGCGGCACGCTCCCGGTCGACTTCTCGCTGCTGACGGTGGGCTCGGTGCTGTTCGACGCGGTGTTCGTTCCCGGCGGAAGCCGATCGACGAGCGGGCTGGCGGGCGACGCGGCGGCGGTGCTGTTCGTCCGCGAGGCCTACAAGCACTGCAAGGCGATCGCGGCGAGCGGGACCGGGGTCGCGCTGGTGGAGGCGGCGGGGGTGGACGCGAAGGACGTGCTGACCCGGCGCGACGCCGACGGCCAGTTCGCGGCCGCCTTCGTCAAGGCCATCGCCCGACACCGGGACTGGTCGCGCGAAGCCAAGGCGCGCACCGTTTCCGCATGACGCGCCCCGGCGCGAAAGGAGAGCTCCCGTGCTGCTGATCGTGGCGATCGTCCTGGCCGTCCTGTGGGCGCTCGGGTGGTTCGCGTTTCACGTCGCGAGCGGACTGATTCACCTGCTCCTGCTGGTGGCGGTCATTTCCCTCGTCATTCACTTCGTCCGTGGCGGCGCGACCAGGGTGTAGGCCGAAGGTCCGGACCGCTCCCCGGATGCTTCGCCTCGGGGCGACGCTGCTGGCGGGGTCACTCCTCGGGGTGACCGGCGGGGGCGTGGTCGGCTCCGCGGACGCGCAGGGCGTCGCGGAGCTGTTCGGGAAGGTCGCGCCCACCGTGGTGGTGGTCCGCGCCCTGGATGGCGGAGCGGACGGGCCAGGGCGGGCCGGCGACATCGGATCCGGCGTGGTGGTCTCGAAGGACGGCAAGGTCATGACCGCGGCGCACCTGGTCCACGGCGCCGGGCGCCTCGAGGTGCAGTTCCTCGGCGGCCGCACGGTGCCCGCGAAGGTGGTGGCCACCGAGCTGGCCGGCGACCTGTCGCTGCTCCAGCTGGGCCAGGTGCCGGCCGCGCTCGCGCCCGCGACGCTGGCCAACTCGGACGCGGTGCGGGTGGGGGAGCAGGTGATCGTGGTGGGGGCCCCCTACGGGCTGGGTCACACCCTGAGCGTGGGCTGGATCAGCGCCCGCTGGGCCCCGAGCACGGTCTACAAGGCGATTCCCCTCGCCGAGTTCTTCCAGACCGACGCCAGCATCAACGTCGGCAACTCGGGCGGGCCGATGTTCAACATGGCGGGCGAGGTCGTCGGCATCGTGAGCCACGTCATCTCCAAGAGCGGCGGCAGCGAAGGTCTCGGCTTCGTGGTGACGATGAACACCGCGAAGCAGCTCCTGCTGGAGCCCCGATCCATCTGGTCCGGCCTCGAGGGGCAGCTCCTGTCCGACGACCTGGCCGATCTCTTCAACCTGCCGCCGAAGACGAGCGGCTTCCTGGTGAAGACCGTCGCCTCGGGATCGCCGGGCGAGGCGATGGGGATCAAGCCGGGGCGCAAGACCGCCACCATCGACGGGCAGGCGCTGGTGGTGGGCGGCGACATCATCCTCAACGTCGAGGGCATCGCGGTCACGACCGCGGCGGACCTGGCCAAGATTCGCGAGCGCACCAGCCGGCTCGGGAGCGCCGCGCCGGTGACCATGACCGTGCTGCGCGCGGGGCGACAGCTGAAGCTCACCGGCAAGATGCCGTGACCGGTGAGCTAGTAGGTCACGTACGGCTCGGTCGAGGAGCGCACCTTCACGAAGTACTGCTTGAAGCGCCCGAGGTCCTCGTCGGAGACGAGGTCGGAGGCGAGCACGCAGAGCAGGCTCTGCTGGCGCCAGATGATGAGGCTGAAGCCGTTCTCCTTCCGCACCACCGGCCGCCAGCGGTCGATCTGCACCCGGCCGCGCTCGGGGAGGGCCACGTTGCCGCCCGGCACGATCACGTAGGTCACGGTGTGGCCGGCCGAGTCCTGGTAGGTCAGCTCGATGCCGCGGCGGCCCTCGAGATAGGTGGGCTTGGCGTTGACGAGCTGGATCTCGTCGTCGCCGGTGAAGACCCAGTTCAGCGCGACGCCGCTCTCCTCCATCGCGCGGGGCAGCGCCGCCGGCACCACGTCGGAGCGCGACTCGCCCCAGAAGATGTTGCGGGCGTGCTCGGCCAGGACCGCGCGGACCACCAGCTGCGCCGGGTCGCCGGCGGGCGCGCTGGGCAGGCGCGGCGCGATCCACAGCAGCATCACCAGCGCGGTGGCGATGGCCGCCGCGGCGGGGGCGCCCCACAGCGTCCACCACGGCGGGCGCGCCGCGCGCGGCTCGAGCGCCTCGCGCACCGAGGCGCGCAGCAGGACCGGGGCCGGGTGCCGCGTCAGGCGCTCGCGCAGCATCCGTCCCACTCCGCCATCGTCGTCCGTCGTGTCCGTGCGATCGGTCGTCATGTCCGCGGTGGCCGGTTGCCCTCGTAGTCCTTGAGGAACCCGCGCAGCCGTTCCTTGGCGCGGAAGATCCGGGACTTCACGGTGCCCACCGGGCAATCCATGATGCGCGCCACGTCCTCCAGGGCCAGTCCCTCGATCTCGGCCAGCAGGAGCGGCGTCTTGAACTCCTCGGGCAGCCTCGTCAGGGCCCGGTCCAGATCCATGTGGGCCCCGGCGCTCTCGCTGTCGCGGCTGGGGGCGTCATGGAACATGGGCGCCTCACCCTCCGGGACCCCGTCCTCCGAGAGGGCCGATTCGCGCTCGCGGAGGCGGTAGAACGTCAGGAACGTGTTCCTCAGGATCTGAAACAACCACGCGCGCAGATGGGTTCCCGGCTGGAACCGGTGGGAGAACCGCATGGCCCGGACGTAGGTCTCCTGGACCAGGTCCTCGGCCTCGGAGCCGTTCCGGGTCAGGTAGACGGCCAGGTTGTGAAGGGCGTCCAGGTGCTGGAGGGCCTGCTGCCGGAACTCGTCGTCAGCCACGGACCACCAGCCCGGTCAGGGGGTTGCGCGGGGCCTGCACGGGCGAAGGGGCGGGATCGGGCCGGCTCACGCTAGTCTTCGAACCAGCGGCGGGGCAGGTCCGAGATCGAGACCTCGTGCTCGTCCTCCAGGATGTCCAGCAGCTCCCGGATCGTCTGGTAGAGGACCGGGTGCTCCACGTCGGGGGCCAGGTCGGCCAGGGGCCGCAGCACGAACCGGCGCTCGTGCATGAGCAGGTGGGGGATGTGCAGGTGCTCCGGGCCGCTGATCACCCGGTCGTCGTACAGCAGGATGTCGATGTCGAGCGGGCGGGGCTCGTAGCGCTGGGCCTCCGGGGTGCCGGGGGGCCGCACCCGCCCGAGGGCCTGCTCCACCTCCTGCAGGCGGGCCAGGAGGGCGGCGGGGGCCAGCTCGGTCTCGACGACGACCGCGCAGTTGAAGAACCAGCCGGTGTCCTCGGCCGGGCGGCCCGGCGCGCCCTCCCAGGGCTCGGTGCGATAGAGAGGGGAGGCGTCGACGAAGCGGAGGTCGGACATGGCGCGGAGCTGGTCGACCGCGCGCCGGAGGCACGCCAGCCGGTCGCCCAGATTCGATCCCACGGACAGGAACACGCGCGCCATGGTCGGGCCGTCTACCGTCGCCACCGGGTCGGCATGCGCATCACGCTACCGGCGCCGCCGGGTCAGCTCCACCCCCGGGATGCCCTGCAGCCCCTCCATCGGCGGAGTCAGCTTGCGAACGCGCACCCGTACCTCGTCGCACGGGAACTCGGCCAGCAGCATCTGTGCGAGGCGCCCGGCGAGCCGCTCCAGGAGATTCACCCGCTCCTTGGTCGAGACTTCCACGATACGTGCCGCGATGACTCCGTAGTCGAGCGTGGACCGGAGGTCGTCCGACGCGGCGGCGGGGGCCAGATCGAGCATCAGCTCCGCGTCGACCGCGAACCACGCGCCCACCGTCTGCTGCGCCCGGGTGACGCCGTGATGGCCGTAGAAGCGGACGTCCTCGAGGAAGATCTTATCAGACGTCAGAGCTTGAGCCCCCGCAGGCGGTCCATCGCCTCCTCCAGGCGCTTGGCGTCGATGGTGAGCGCGATCCGGTAGAAGCCCTCCCCGGAGGGGCCGAAGCCGACGCCGGGGGTGATCACGCAGCCCACCTCGTTCAGCATGCGGGCGGCGAAGGTGCGGGAGTCGAGGCCGCCCGGCACCGGGGCCCAGACGAAGAAGGCGGCCTTGGGCACGTCCACCTCCCAGCCCAGGCGCTTGAGGCCGGCCACCACCACGTCGCGCCGCTCCTGGTAGGTGCGGCGGTACTGCTCCGCGAGCTCCTGCGGCCCGGTGAGCGCGGCGATGCCCGCCTCCTGCACCGCCTGGAACACGCCCGAGTCCACGTTGGTCTTGATCTTCCCGAGGCCCGCGATCGCTCCCGCGTTGCCCACGCTGAAGCCGATGCGCCAGCCGGTCATGGAGTAGGTCTTGGACAGCGAGTGGAACTCGACCCCCACCTCCATCGCCCCCGGCGTCTCCAGGAACGACGGCGGACGGTAGCCGTCGAAGCGCAACTCGGAGTACATCGCGTCGTGGCAGACGATGATCTGGTGCCGGCGCGCGAAGTCCACCGCCTTGGCGAAGAACTCCTTGCCCGCCACCGCCGCGGTGGGGTTGTTCGGGTAGTTCAGGTACATGAGCCGGGCGCGCTTGGCCACGTCCGCGGGGATCGCGTCGAGGTCGGGCAGGAAGCCGTTGGCCCGCCTGAGCGGCATCCAGTGCACCTCGCCGCCCGCGAACCACGTGCCGGCCGCGTAGACCGGATAGCCCGGATCCGGCACCAGGACCACGTCGCCCGGGTTCACGAAGGCGAGCGGCATGTGGGCGGTGCCTTCCTTCGACCCGATGAGGGTGAGCACCTCGGTCTGGGGATCGAGGGTGACCCCGAAGCGCTTGCGGTACCAGTCGGCCACCGCGGTGCGGAAGGACAGCAGGCCCTCGTAGTCGGGGTAGCGGTGGTTGGCCGGCGTCTCGGCCGACCGCTTGATCGCCTCGATGATGTGGGGCGGGGTCGGCAGGTCGGGATCCCCGATGCCCATGTCGATGAGGTCGACGCCGCGGGCGCGCGCCTCGCGCTTCTGCTTGTCGATCTCGGCGAAGAGGTAGGGGGGCAGCTTGGCCAGCCGGGCGGCCAGCGGTACGGGCGAAGGCGATGGGCTCACGCGCGAGTCTCCTGGATCCTGATGACGGGGTTCTTCAGGCTGCCGATGGATTCGATGCGCACCTCGACCTTGTCCCCCGGCCGCAGCGGCCCGATCCCGCCGGGGGTCCCGGTGGCGATGAGGTCGCCGGGCAGGAGGGTCATGACCGCGGACACGCGCGCCACGAGGTCCTCCACCGGATAGATCAGGTGCTTGGTGTTCGAGGCCTGGCGCCGCTCGCCGTTGACGAACGTCTCGAGGTCGACGCCGTGGGGATCGATGTCGGTGGCGATGCACGGGCCCACCGGGCAGAAGCTGTCGAAGGCCTTGGCCCGGGTGGGCTGGCCGTCGCGGGTGTGCAGGTCGCGGGCGGTGACGTCGTTGAGGCACGTGTAGCCGAGCACGTACTCGCGCGCGCGCTCCGCGGTGACCCCGTGGCAGCGCTTCTTCATGACCACCGCGAGCTCGCCCTCGTAGTCGACGCGCCGCGACTGGGGCGGGAACACGATCGGGTCGTCTGGCCCGCACAGGGCCGAGAGCGGCTTGAGGAACATCGGGGGCTCGGTGGGCACCTGCACGTTCATCTCGTCGGCGTGCTCGCGGTAGTTGAGCCCGACCGCCACGATCTTGGAGGGCACCACCGGAGCCAGCAGCACCGCCTGGCTCAGCAGGTACTTCTTGCGGGCCTTCTTGAACGTGCCGTAGGGGGTGCCCGCGTACTCCACGATGTGGGTGCCCTCGAGGACCCCGTAGCGGGTCTTGCCGCCGGCCCGGAAGCGGACGATCCTCATGTGAGCCCGAGCACGTCCTGCATGGAGTAGAGGCCGGGCCGCGCGGTGGCGATGAAGCGCGCCCCCCGCAGGGCGCCGCGCGCGAAGTTGTCGCGGCTGTGGGCGCGATGGGTGAGCTCGATCCGCTCCCCGAGCGAGCCGAAGACCACGGTGTGCTCGCCCACCACGTCGCCCGAGCGCAGGGCGGCCATGCCGATTTCTTTGCGGGCGCGCTCCGCCAGCTTGTCGTGCCGGTCGTACACCGCGGTCTTGGCCAGGTCGCGGCCGAGGGCCGTGGCCACCACCTCCGCCATGCGCAGCGCGGTGCCGCTGGGCGCGTCCTTCTTGAAGCGGTGGTGCGTCTCCACGATCTCCACGTCGTACTCGTCGCCCAGCATGCGGGCCATGTCGGCCAGCACCTTGAAGGCCACGTTCACGCCCACGCTCATGTTGGGGGAGACCAGCAGCGGGATCGAGGTCGCGATCCGGGCCAGCTCCTCGCGCTGGGTGGCGGTGAAGCCGGTGGTGCCGATGACCGCGCGCCCCCCGTGCCGGGCCACCTCGCGAACGTGGGCCAGGCTCGCGTCCGGCACCGAGAACTCGATGAGGATGCGATCCCTGCCGAGGGCCGCGTCGACGTCCGCGCCGATCGGGATCCCAAGCCGCCCCACGCCGGCCGACTCCCCCGCGTCGCGCCCGAGCGCGGCGTGACCGGGCGCCTCCAGCGCCGCGACCAGGCGCAGCTCGCTCTCCGGCTGGAGGAGCGCGACGAGACGGCTTCCCATCCGGCCGGCGGCGCCGGCGACGACCACATCCGCCATCGGAGGCCGGGGCGTCAGCCCTTGACGAGGCCGAGCGAGGCCAGGACCGCCTTCAGGCGGGGGCGGTTGGCCTCCGACAGGCCGCACATCGGGAGCCGGTACTCGGCCTCCGCGATCTTGCCCATCATGGCCAGAGCCTCCTTCACCGGGATCGGATTGGTCTCGAGGAACATCGCCCGCGAGAGCGGGAAGAGCTTGAGGTGCAGCTCGCGCGCCTGCTTCCAGTCGCCCGCGAGCGCGGCGTGGGTCATCTCCGCGGTCTCGCGCGGGACCAGGTTCGCGATGACCGAGACGACCCCGCGGCCGCCCACCGCCATGAGAGGCAGCGTGATGTTGTCGTCGCCCGAGAGGACCGAGAACTCGGGGCCGCAGGCCAGGATGACCTGGGTCATCTGGTCGAGCGAGCCGGAGGCCTCCTTGACCCCCACGATGTTTCCGCAGTCGCGGACCAGGCGGGCCAGGGTGTCGGTCTCCACGTTCACCGCGGTGCGCCCCGCGATGTTGTAGACCACGATCGGGATGTCGACCGCGTCCGCGATGGCGCGGAAGTGGCGGTAGAGACCCTCCTGGGTGGGCTTGTTGTAGTAGGGATTCACCACCAGCGCGCCGGTGGCGCCCGCCCGCTTGGCGTGGGTGGTGAGGTCGATGGCCTCCGCGGTGGAGTTCGACCCGGTGCCCGCGATCACCGCGAGGCGCCCGCGCGCGGTCTCGATCACGAGCTCGACCACGCGCTTGTGCTCGTCGTGGGTCAGGGTGGGGGACTCCCCGGTGGTGCCGCACGGCACGATGCCGTCGGTGCCGCTGGCGACGTGCCACTCGACCAGCTCGCGCAGCTTGGCCTCGTCGACCTTGCCGGCGCGGAACGGGGTCACGAGAGCGACGATCGAGCCTTGGAATGTCGGGCGCATGGTTGAGTCCCTCCGTTGCTCATCCCTATGTGGGCCTATGTGGGCCTATGCGGGCCTATGCGGGCCTATGCGGGCCTCTGTGAGCCAGTGCGGGACGAAGAGTTGTTTGACTCTAACACCACCGCAGGAAGCTCTTCAAGCGGGTGGCGCGATGCGGTAGACTCCGGCGGATGGAGAGCCACGCTGCGCCCGTCCCACGGGCCCAGATCACCGCCGACGTCGCGGCGGAGGTGCGCCGGCGCTTCGGCACGCCGTGCTACGTCTACGATCGCGCCGCGCTGGAGGGCGCCGCGCGCGCCGCGCTCGCGTTCCCGGCTCCCTTCGGGCTCACCGTGCGCTACGCGATGAAGGCCAACCCGAGCCGGGGCATCCTCACCCTGTTCCGCGACCTCGGCCTGCACGTCGACGCCTCCAGCGACTACGAGGTGGAGCGCGCCCTGCGCGCCGGCTTTGCCCCCGACCGCGTCCAGCTCACCTCCCAGATGCCCTCGCGCGCCCTGCGCGAGCACGTGGCGCGCGGGGTGCTCTTCAACGCTTGCTCCCTCCATCAGCTGGAGGAGTTCGGTCGCCTCGCTCCCGGTGGCGAGGTGTCGGTGCGCATGAATCCCGGCCTCGGCACCGGGTCCACCAAGCGCACCAACACCGGCGGCCCCGCCTCGAGCTTCGGGATCTGGCACGAGGCGATGGGCGAGGTGGCGGCGATCGCCCGGCGCCATCGCCTCCGGGTCCGGCGCCTGCATTCCCACGTGGGCTCCGGCACCGACCCCGAGGTGTGGAAGCGCTGCGCGCGCATGACCCTCGACCTGGTACCGGCGCTCCCGGAGGTCGCCATCGTGAACCTGGGCGGCGGCTTCAAGGTGGGCCGCATGCCGGAGGAGCCGTCGGTGGACCTGGTCGACGTGGGCGCGCACGTGCGACGCGAGATCGAGGAGTTTCGCGCCCGCGACGGCCGACCGCTCCACCTCGAGATCGAGCCCGGCACGTTCCTGGTCGCCAACGCAGGCGCCATCGTGGCTTCCTGCGTGGACGTGGTCGACACCGGTGCGGAGGGCTACCTCTTCGCCAAGCTCGACGCGGGCATGCCCGAGATCACGCGCCCGTCGCTCTACGGCGCCCAGCACCCCATCGACGTGCTGGCCCGCGGGCGCGAGCAGGCCGCGGTGGTGTTCGTGGGGCCGTGCTGCGAGTCCGGCGACATCCTCACGCCCGCCCCCGGCGATCCGGAGGCGCTCGCGCCGCGCTGGGTGCCCCGGCCCGAGATCGGCGATCTGGTGGTGGTGGGTGGGGCGGGGGCCTACTGCGCGGGGATGGCGACCATCAACTACAACTCCTATCCCCAGGCGCCGGAGGCCATGCTCGGCTCCGACGGCCGCCTCACCCTGCTGCGCCGACGGCAGGCGCCGGAGCAGGTCTGGCAAAACGAAGTGTAGGCGCTACGGCGCGCGCACCGAGACACTGTCCGAGCGCGCGCTCTCGTTGGGACGCCGCGCGCGACCGATCGCGGTGACCGCGTAGCGGTAGGTCGTTCCCGGCTGCACGTCGCGATCCGTGTACACGGTGGCGGGCGGCACGGTGGTGGCGATCCGCACGAAGTCCCCGCCCGCGGCCGCGCGGTACACCGCGTAGGCCGCCACGTCCGCCTGCGGGCTCGCGTTCCACGCCAGCCGGATCGCCCCGCCCGAGGGCACCGCCACCAGCCCGGCGGGCGCGGGGGGCGGAGTGGTGTCGGCGGGGGCGACCGCCACCGTCGCGCTGGTCTCCCCCGTCGCGCTCACCGACGGCTCCACTCGCACCGCGCGCACCGCGTAGCGGTAGTCGGCGTCGTTCTCGACCGCGGTGTCGGTGAAGGTGGTGGAGTCGAGCGGCTGCGCGGTGATCGCGGCGAGCGCCCCGCTCGCCCCCGTGCCGCGCAGGACCACGTAGCGGATGTCGCCGGTCGGGGCCGAGCCGTCCTGCAGCGCCTCCGGGGGCTGCCAGGTCAGGGTCACGCGCCGATCGCCCGGCGTGGCGGTGAGCCCGCGCGGGGCCTTCGGCGCGGAGACGAACGGCACCACCAGGCGCTCGGAGGGCGCGCTCGAGCGGCCCAGCTCGTCCTCCGCGGTCACCACGTAGACGTAGCGGCGGCCGGGGGCGAGCGCGCGGTGGTCGACCCAGATCACGCTCGATCCCTGCACGGTCGCGGGGGCGGGTGCGTCGGTCCGGATGGTCGCGACCTCGTCGTAGCCGACCACCCGCCCGGACGAGAGCATCGCGGACTTGGGCGGCCCGGCCGCGTCCTCCTCGCGGCGGAAGACGCGGTACCGGGCGACGCGCCGCAGGCGGGTGCCGTCCATCCGGGTGGCGGGCGCGGTCCAGCTCACCACGACCGCCTGCTCGTCGATGGAGCCGTGCACCGCGGCGGGCATCGCGGGCAGGCGCACCTCGGGCGGGACCGGGGGGCCCTTCTTGCCGCAGGCGGTCAGGACGAGGGCGGCGACCGCCAGCGCGAGCAGCCGGCGCCGCGCGGCGGGGCTCACGCGCCGAGCCAGCCCTTGACGTGCGCGAGCTGGCGGCGCACCGCCTCCGGCGCGGTGCCGCCGACGACGGCGCGCGCGCGCAGCGAGGCCTCCACGGTCAGCGCGGGGTAGACGTCGTCGGCGATGAGCGGCGAGAAGCGCCGCAGCTCCTCCAGAGACAGGCCGCCCAGCTCGCACCCGCGCGCGATCGCGTGGCGCACCGCCTGGCCCACCACCTCGTGCGCCTCGCGGAACGGCAGCCCCCGGCGGACCAGGTAGTCCGCGAGGTCGGTGGCGGTGGAGTAGTGCGCCCCCGCCGCCTCGCGCATCCGATCCACCTGAAACGTCAGCGAGCCGAGCATCGGGGGCAGCACGCGGAAGATCGCCTCCAGGGTGTCGACGGTGTCGAACAGCGGCTCCTTGTCCTCCTGCATGTCGGAGTTGTAGGTGAGGGGGAGACCCTTCATGATGGTCAGCGCGGCGGTGAGGTTGCCGTAGAGCCGCCCGGTCTTGCCGCGGATCAGCTCCGCCACGTCGGGGTTCTTCTTCTGGGGCATGATCGACGAGCCGGTCGCGAAAGCGTCCGAGAACTCCACGAAGCGGAACTCGGAGGTCGCCCACAGGGTGAGGTCGGCGGCGAGCCGGGAGCCGTGCATCCCCAGGATCGCGGCGTGGGAGAGGAACTCGACCACGTAGTCGCGGTCGGCCACCGCGTCCATGCTGTTGGGGCTGGGTCCGCTCATGCCGAGGTCGCGGGCGAGGGCCTCGCGGTCGATCGCGAAGGCGCTGCCCGCGAGCGCGGCCGCGCCGAGGGGCAGCACGTTGACTCGCGCCCGGCACTCCCCGAACCGCTGCCGGTCGCGCTCCAGCATGAACACGTAAGCCAGGAGGTGGTGCGCGAGCAGCACCGGCTGGGCCCGCTGCAGGTGGGTATAGCCCGGCATCGGGGCGTCGACGTGCTTCTCGGCCTGGGCCACCAGCGCGCGCTGGACGTCGCGCAGCCCCGCGTCGACGTGATCGAGGATCTCGCGCAGGTAGAGGCGCTCGTCCAGCGCGATCTGGTCGTTGCGCGAGCGCCCGGTGTGGAGCTTGCCGCCCACCGGGCCGGCCAGCTCCATCAGCCGGCGCTCCACGTTCATGTGGATGTCCTCCAGCTCGCGCCGGAAGGGGAACCGGCCCGACGAGAGCTCGGCCCGCACCGCGTCGAGGCCGGCGAGCAGACCCTCCTGCTCCGCGGGCGTGATCAGCTTGGCCCGCCCGAGCGCGCGCGCCCACGCCGCGCTGCCCGCCAGGTCGTGCGGCCAGAGGCGCCGATCGAACGACAGGGACGAGGTGAAGGCCTCCGCGGTCGGATCGGCGCCCTCGGCGAAGCGCCCGGACCAGGCCTTGCCCGCGGGCGTGCCGGCGGCGGTCACGAAGCGTCCGCGCGGCCGGCGACCACCGCAGGCTCGGCGACCGGCCGGAGCAGTCCGGCGATCTCCGACATGATGCGGCGGGTGACCTCCGCGCGCTCGGCGCGCGCGATGGGCCGGTGGCGCGGATGATCGAAGACGAGGGGCGCGCCGAAGCGCACCGAGAGCGGAGCGCGGCGCGGCACGTAGAAGCGGCGGCCGCGAAGGGCCTCGAAGGTGCCCGCGATCGCGGCGGGCACGATGGGGACGCCGGCGCGCAGCGCGATGAGGGCCGCGCCGGGCTGGCCGGGCACGAGGCGCCCTTCCTGGCTGAACGGCCCTTCCGGGAAGATGCCGACGATGCGGCCCGCCTCGAGCACGCGGAGCACGCGCTTGATCGCGCCGGGGTCCGGCCGCTCCAGGTTCACCGGAATCGAGCCGATGCGCCGGTGGAGATGCGGATGCAGCGGGGTCGCCCGGTACACGCGCGGCATCACCAGGAACGCGATGGGCCGCGCCACCGCCACCCCCAGCACCACCCCGTCCAGGTAGTTGTGGTGGTTCGCGGCCAGGATGAACGAGCCGGTGACGGGCAGGTGCTCGGCCCCCTCCACACGCAGGCCGAACAGGCGGCGCAGCACCGGCGTGCAGGCACGCCGGACCGCACGATAGAGCGGCGGAAACGCCTCGGGCCGCGCCGCCGCGGGCGCCGGGGCCGCAGCCATCACGGACACGGAGCTCTCCTCCCCCAGCGCCATAGCGCCCCTTATAGCATCCACCCCCCCACCTGACAACCGAACGAAGAGGGCCGCAGAAGCGGGGAATCGACGACAGAACATGGTTCAAGCGAGGGATCGATTGGCCGGAATGCCGACGTTCTTCGGGCTCGCGAATCGACCAGCGCGAGTCGGGCGGCGGCGGGGCGGGGGGCCCTCGGGGAGCCGTGGCTTCTGCGGGTCAGCGGAGCGAGACAGGGCCCATCTCGTGGTCCGATCGAGACGGGGATTCAGGGGAGCGACTCAGCGTGCTCCCGGAGGGCCCCCCGCTCCGCCCTCGCCCGGCCGTCGATGAACCGAGCGCGGAAGCGCGGGGAAGCTAGCGCGCCCGCGCGAGCCGGTAGCGAGCAACCGCCGCGTTGTGGTCGGCCAGGTTCGTCGAGAACTGGTGGTGCCGGTCGTCCATCGCCACGAAGTACAGATACTTCACGTCGGCCGGCCGCACCGCGGCCCGGATGGCCGCGCGTCCGGGGCTCGCGATGGGACCCGGCGGCAGGCCCTGGCGACGATACGTGTTGTAGGGCGAGTCCACCTGCAGATCCTCGCGGGTGAGGCGGCGCCGGTCCTTGCCGACCGCGTACTGCACGGTGGGATCGGCCTGCAGCGGCATGAACTTGTGGATGCGGTTCCAGAACACCGCCGAGATCAGCGGCATCTCGCTGGGCTCCACCGCTTCTTTCTCGATGATCGAGGCCAGGGTCAGCATCTGATGCACGGTGAGGTCGTGGGCCCGCGCCTCGGTGACGAGCTCGGGCGAGAGCTTCTCGCGCATGCGGGCGACCATGCGGGCCAGGATCTCCTCCGCGGTCATGCCCTTCACGAACTGGTAGGTGTCGGGGAAGAGGTAGCCCTCGACGGAGTCCGCCTGGATGTCGAGGGTCTTCAGGAAGAGAGCGTCGCGCGCCACCCGCAGGATGTCGGCCGCGGGGACGAGCCGCTCCGACTCCATCTGCCGGGCCAGCTCGGCGAGCGTGCCGCCCTCCTGGAACACGACCATGTGCTGCATCACCTGGCCGCCCTCGAGCCGCTCCAGCACCCGCACCGTGTTGGTGCCTTCCGGGATCTGGTACTCACCCGCCTTCAGGCTGCGGAAGCTGCCGCGCGCCACCGCCAGCATCACGAAGCCGACGCGGCTGCGGATCACGCCCGCGTCGTCGAGGATCTCGGCCACCTCGATCACACCCTTGTGGGCCGGGATCTCGACCACCCGGGCGGTGGCGCGCAGCCCCTCCGGGACGGTCAGGATCCACCAGCCCTCGAGCATGAGGGCGAGGACGGCGACGAGCACCACCAGGCTCGCCACGGTGCGCCAGGTTGGTCCGGAGGCGCCGGGGGTGCCGCCCCACGGCTTCAGGGATCGGGGACGCTCCATCATCGGCCCCCTCATTCTGGACGTGCTTCTTTAATGAGTCAAACCACCGGTAAACTGACGAAATGTCGCCGACGGCCCTGCTGCTGGTCCTGCTTGCCGCGCTGTGCCATAGCGGCTGGAATCTGATCGTGAAGACCGACCCCCGGCGACTCGAGATCCAGTCGGGCGCCCTCTGGGTCGGAGCCCTGATCTGCGCTCCGGTGCTGTACTTCCACTCTCCCTGGGAGCTGCCGCCGCAGGCGTGGGTGGCGGTCGTCGTCTCGGCGGCACTGGAGTCGGCCTACGTGCTGGCGCTCTCGTCCGCCTATGCGGCCGGAGACATGTCGCTGGTCTATCCGGTGGCCCGCGGGAGCGGCTCGGTGCTGGTGCCGCCGCTGGCGGTGCTGTTGCTCGGCGAGCGCCTGTCCTGGCAGGGAATCGTCGGCATCGGTCTGGTCGTGCTCGGCATCTTCCTGAGCCACGGAGCGCTCACCGGCTGGGCGTCAGCGCGGGCCCACCGGCCCGCCCTCGGCTGGGCCCTCCTGACCGGGGTCCTCATCGCCAGCTACTCCCTGGTCAACAAGGTCGGGGTCTCCCTGGTCCCGGTCCCCCTCTATGCTTTCCTGGTGTTTCTCGCCGACGCGATGATCGTGCGGCTGGTGCGGTGGCGGCTGGGCGCGGCGCCGGTCTTTCGCCGGGAGGCGCCCTGGGGGCCCATGGTCGCGGTCGGCGTCCTGATGATGGGTGCCTACCTGGCGGTGCTCGCGGCGATGGCCCACGCCCCGGTCAGCTACGTGGTGGCCGCGCGCGAGGTGAGCGTGGTGGTGGCCGCGCTCATCGGGGTGCTGCTGCTCCGCGAGCGGCACTCGCTCGTGCGGGTGGCGGGGGCGGTGGTCATCTTCGGCGGCCTCTGCGCGATCGCCCTGGCCCGGTGAGGCCCCCGGGGGTGGTTTAGGGCCGCTTTGCGCGTTCTGGTATACTCATCGGCCTGGGGGCGACCCCCCCTGACACCCCGAGGAGGAGATCGAATGCAGGAGCTGGTGCTTCCAGTCCGTCACGAATGGCTCGCCCGTGAGCGTGCCTACGGGAAGATCGCCATCGAGCCCTTCGAGCCGGGCTTCGCCCTGACCGCGGGCAACGCCTACCGGCGCGTGCTGCTGTCCTCGATCGCCGGCTCCGCCCCCACCTGGGTCAAGATCGAGGGGGTGCTGCACGAGTTCTCGCACCTGGTCGGCGTGCGCGAGGACACCCTCGACATCATCCTGAACCTGCGCAAGCTGGTCTTCAGCCTGCACGTCAACCGCCCGAAGCTGCTCCGCCTGAAGGCGCAGGGCGTGCGGACGGTGACCGCCCGGGACTTCGAGCCCGATCCGGACCTGGAGGTGCTCACCCCCGAGGTGGTGCTGGCCACGCTCGACAAGGACGGCAGCCTCGAGATGGAGGTGTGCGTGGAGCGCGGGCGGGGCTACCAGGCCGCGGAGAAGCGCGAGCCGGAGGCGCTGCCCATCAACGCGATGCTGATGGACGCGGACTTCTCCCCGGTGAAGCGCGTGAACTTCCACGTGGAGAGCCAGGCCGGCGGCCAGGAGCGCCTGATCATCGAGGTGTGGACCAACGGCACCGTCACCCCGGAGATCGCGGTCGCGGACGCCTCGCGCATCCTCGACGACCAGTTCGCGCTGCTGATCGACTTCCCGGTGACGCCCCCGGCGGAGAGCGAGAGCACCGAGCAGGGGACGGAGCCGGTGGTGCGCAGCGAGGTGAACGAGCACCTGTTCCGCAACGTGGACGAGCTCGAGCTGTCCGTCCGCGCGTCGAACTGTCTCAAGACCGCCAACATCCGGACCATCGCCGACCTCGTGCAGAAGACGGAGTCGGAGCTGCTCAAGACCAAGAACTTCGGCAAGAAGTCGCTGAACGAGATCAAGACCATCCTGGGCGAGATGGGGCTCTCCCTCGGCATGCGTCTCGATCCCGAGGAGCTGGAGCGGCTGCGCGCGCACTACGAGCGCAGCTTCGAGACGTAAGCCGCCTCCCGTTTCCCGCGCGTCCCGCCCCGGCCCCCGGATCTCATCCGGGGGCCGCGGTGCTTTCGGGGTGCTCGTCGATCGGGGCGCCCAGGTGGAAGACGTCCGTGGTGCCGCGCGCCCACGCGGTGACGCGCACCTCCCGCCCGTCGGACTCGACGATCACCGCCCCGTCGCGGTCGGTGCGGTAGACGCGCGCCCCCGCCGCCTCCAGGCGCGCCAGGACCTCCGGGCTCGGGTGGCGGAACGGATTGCGCGCGCCCACCGAGATCACGGCCAGACGGGGCCGCACCGCGTCCAGCAGCGCGGCGCCGCTCGAGGAGCGGCTGCCGTGGTGCGCGACCTTGAGCGTCGCCGCCCGGAGGGGACCGGCGCGCTCCAGCAGCAGGGCCTCCCCGCGCGGGCCCAGATCGCCGGTGAGCAGCAGCGACAGGCCGCGCCAGTCGAGCCGCAGCACCAGCGAGTCGTCGTTGGCGGCCAGCGGCGGGCCCGGCCCGGGGCCGAGCACGGTGAGGACGGCGGAGCCGAGGCGCACGCGCTGCCCGGCCTCGAGCGCGCGACGGGGAACGCGGGCCCGGGCCAGCGCGGCCACCGTGTCCGGCGCGCCGGCCGGCGCCCGGCCGCTCTCCCAGAACTCGCCCACCCGGAAGCGCGTCAGCACCGCGGCCAGCCCTCCGGAGTGGTCGATGTCCCAGTGGGAGAGCGCGACCACGTCCAGGCGCGCGAGCGGGCGGTTCCACAGGAACGGGGCCAGCACGCGCTCTCCGACATCGAAGCGCCGGGCGCCGCCGGGGCCGCCGTCCACCAGGAGCCGCGGGCCGTCGGGCAGCTCGATGAGGGCCGCGTCGCCCTGGCCCACGTCGAGGAACGTGACGCGCAGCCGGCGCTCGGTGGGCGCGAGCCACGGCCAGGCGGAGAGCGTGGCCACGATCGCGAGCAGCGCGCCCACCGCCGCGCGGCATCGGCGCGAGCTCGCCGCCCGGGGCGCCAGCAGCATCGCGCCGTACCATGCGATTGCCGTCGTCACGCCGGGCGCGGGCAGGTGCACCATCGCGGCGGGCAGCGCGGCGGCCGCCGCGACCACCGCGCGGAGGGCGATCAGCACCAGCCACAAGGACTCGAAGCCGAGGCCCGCGATCGGCCCGGGCAGGAGAGCGGCCAGCAGCACGCCCATGCCGAGCGTGGTGGCCACCGCGGCCAGCGGCACCACCGCGAGGTTCGCGACCACCCCGACCAGCGAGAGCTGGTTGAAGTGCGCGGCCATCAGCGGGGTCACCGCGGCCTGGGCGCCCAGGCTCACCGCCACCGCGGCCGCGAGCCCGCGCGGCCAGCCGCGCGCCTCGAGCGCGCCGGTGATCCACGGGGCCAGGTACACGATGCCCGCGGTGGCCGCGAACGAGAGCTGGAAGCCCGGCTCCCAGAGATCGCCCGGGCGCCAGAGGAGCAGCCCGATGGCGGCCAGCGCCAGGGCGTTGGGGAGCTGGGAGCGCCGATCGAGCGGGAGCGCGATCAGCAGGAGCAGGCCCATCACGGTGGCCCGCAGCACCGACGGCTGGGCGCCCACCACGAGGGCGAAGCCCACGAGCACCGCGGCGGCCACCATCGCGGCCGCGCGCCGCGGGACCCCCCCGAGCGCGAGGCCGACGAACACCGCGCCGGCCAGCAGCGCCACGTTGAAGCCGGAGACCGCGAGGATGTGGTAGACCCCGGCGCGCCGGAAGGCCTCGTCGCTCGCGGGGGGCATCGACGTGCGCTCCCCCAGGAGCAGGCCGGCCAGCAGGGCGCCCGAGGTCTCGGGCAGCCGCTCCGCGATGGTGGCCACCGCCCAGCGCTTGACCGCGACCGGCCACGGCGGCACGTCGGGCGTGAGGGCCATCAGCCGATCGGCGCGCGCGTGACCCACCAGGAGGATGCCGTCGCGACGCAGGTGCGCCGGGTAGTCGAATCCGCCCGGATTGCGGTAGCCGACGGGGCGATGCAGACGCGCGTCCACCAGCACGCGCTGACTCTCGCCGAGCGCGATCGCGGCCTCGCCGTACAGCGTGAGCTGCACGCGTCCGCTCGCGGGCACGCGCTCGGGCCCGAGGTGGGCGGCACTCGCTTCCAGCAGCAGCCGGGTCCGATCGGAGGCCCAGCGCACCGGCTCCTGGTCGAGCCGGCCCTCGATGGTGACCGTGCCGGTGAGCCCGAGCCGGGCCAGATGATCGGCGGGCAGCGGCGCGCCGGCCGCGCGCAGCGCGCCGAGCGCGGCCACCGCCAGGAGCAGGAGGCTCACCGCGATGCGCGGCCAGCGCGCCGCGATCACGAGCGCGGCGAGCAGGAGCGTGGCCGCGGCCGCGAGCAGGAGCGGCGAGGGGAGGGTGAGCCACGCCGCACCTGCGATGCCGGCGGCCAGCGCGGCGGCGGGCGGGCCGAGCGGCGCCGCGGCGAGGCCGCGCCCGGTCACGGGGCCGCCTCAGTCGTGGACCGTGATGAAGGGGCGGATCGCGGCCAGCTTCTTCGGGCCCATGCCGAGCACGTAGCGGAGCGCCTCCGGCGAGTCGAAGCGGCCGCGACGCTCGCGCTCCTCCACGATGCGCCGGGCCAGCGTCGGGCTCACCCCGGGCAGCCGTGACAGCGCGGGCACGTCCGCGCGATTGACGTCGAGCGGCGCGGCCGGGGGCGGCGGAGCGACGACCGCGCCGGGACCCGGGCGATCCGGCGCCGGGCGGCGGGGCAGAGTCGTCGGGACGCCCGCGGCGCCCCCGGACCGCGCGCCGCTCGCGCCGGCGCCCGCGGGCGGCGTCGTCGGCGGGCCGGCGACCGAGCCGCCGCGCCCTGCCGGCGGCGCGCCCGGCGCCCCGGGGGCCGGACGGGCCGGCACCGGCTCGGGCAGGATGGCGGCGTCGTCCTCGCGATCGAATCGCTCGAGCCGCTCCGCCGCGTCGGGGAATCCCGCCCGCCACTCACGGACGCCGAGGCCCACCAGCAAGGTCAGGGCGAGGAGGATCAGGAGGCGGAGCTGCGGGCCCGGGTAGCGCACGCTCGCACCGTCGCATGCGCTCGCGGTCGACGGCTAGAGTGTCAGTTTCGATACCGAGCGCGCCCGCGCTACAGCTGGTCGCGCAGCGGGAGGAGCGGCAGGTAGAAGAAGCGGTCGAGGCCCTCTTTCAGCTCGTCGTCCTCGAGCGGCCGGGCGTAGGCCAGATCCCGCTGGAAGACATCGACCAGGCGGCGGGCCAGGCCCCGATCCTGGAATACCAGGTTCAGCTCGTTGTTCAGCGCGAACGAGCGGTTGTCGAGGTTGGCGCTGCCGATGCTGATCCACCGGTCGTCGATCACCATCGTCTTGGCGTGCAGCAGGGCGGGGCCGTACTCGTAGATCTTGATGCCGGCCCGGCTCGCGCGGGGGAAGTGCGCGCGGCTCGCCTGGCGCACCAGGCGATCGAGCACCCCCTGGGCGACCCCGGCGGTGATGATCGAGACGTGCACGCCGCGCCGGGCCGCGTTCACCAGGGCGTCGGCCATCGCCTCGTCGGGGACGAAGTAGGGATTGGTGAGGTAGATCGACGATCGGGCCCCGTCGATGGCGAGCCGGAACAGCAGGTACGCCTCCGCGGCGCCGCTCGCGGGCGAGCTCTTCACGGACTGGATGGCGAGGGCGCCGCGGGCCGGGAGGTCCGGAAAGTACGCGTCGCCGCCCAGCAGCGTCCCGGTGGCGTCCCGCCAGTTCTCCGCGAACGCCGCCTGCAGGGAGCGCACGATCGGGCCCTCCACCCGCACGTCGGTCTGGCGCCAGTGATCGGGCTGGCGTCCGTCGCCGGTCCACTGCTCGCCCACGCCGGTGCCGCCGGTGAAGCCGACCCGGCCGTCCACCACGAGGATGCGGCGGTGGTTGCGGTGGTTGATGCGCTTGATCGCGAACGGGTTGAGCGAGTGGAACCAGGCCACCTCGCAGCCCGCGTTCTCCATCTCGGTCCAGAGGCGGCGGGGCATCTGGCTCGAGCCCACCGCGTCGAGCAGGACGTGCGCCTTGACCCCGGCCCGGCATCGCTCGGCGAGCGCGTCGGCCATCCGGGCCGCGATGTCTCCGTCCTCGTAGATGAAGTTGGCGAACGTGATCGTGGTCCGGGCGCCGCGGATGGCCGCGAGCATCGCGGGGAAGATCTGCTCGCCGTTCAGGAGGATCTCGGCGCGGTTGCCGCCGACCACGGGCGAGACGGTGTGGGCCTCCATCGCGCGGGTGAAGGCGGGCTCGCCGATGTGCACGTCGGGCGTCACGTAGTGCGGTCGGCTCAGCGTGCATCCGGACAGGATCACGCTCACCGCAAGCGCGAGCGAGGCCGCGATCGAGCGGTGCATGGTCGCGTGCGGTGCAGCGCCCGTGCCAGACCGCTAGGTGTGCGTCAACGCTGGCATCGGATGCCCGAGCCCGCTCGCCCCGCCGCGCATTCGGGTAGGGATGACGCGAGCGGGCCGAGAAGTTTCGTTCCGTCCGTCGCGCGGCGAGGGCGCGGCGGCGGCGGCCGCCGGTGGGCTCAGGGTCGCCAGGGCGCGCCGGCCAGGAGCCGGCTCAGCGCGCCCAGGTCGGCCTCGAGACGATCGATCGCCGCCGCCGCGCCGTCGAGGCGGCCGTCGCGGCCCATGGTCTCGAGCGCGACCGCGCGCTGGCGCACGCCCGCGGCGCGCAGGTAGCCGGCCGCGCCCGCGATCGAGTGGGCCACCCGGCGCACCGCCGCCGCGTCGCCGGCGGCGAGCGCCGCTCGCAGCGACGCGATCCACTCCGGCCGCTCCGCCTCGAAGGTGGCGCTCAGCTCGTCCAGGAGCCCGTGGTCGCCCCCCGCGCTGAGGAGCAGGGCCGCGACATCGATCGAGACGTCCCCCTCCTCGCCGGTCACGGCAAAGGCGCCCTCACGCTCCGAGCATATGAGATAACAGCCCGCGAGGGGATGTGATGATGCCAGGGCGACCTTGACCGAGAGCGGACCGGTCAGCGCGAGCGCGGTACGGGTGCTGATCGCCGACGACGAGGCGATCGCGCGGCGGATGCTGGAGCACGCGGTGGAGCAGGCCGGCTACGCGGCCACCGTGGTCGCGACCGGCGACGAGGCGTGGCGCGCCCTGAGAGGGGCCGACGGGCCACTGGTGGCGGTGCTCGACTGGATGATGCCGGGCCTCACCGGGCTCGAGGTCTGCGAGAAGGTGCGGGCGGCGGGGCTGCGGCCCTCGCCGTACCTGATCGTGCTCACCTCGCGGGGCGCGCCCGACGACGTGGTGCGCGCGCTCCAGACCGGCGCCGACGACCACATCACCAAGCCCTTCGAGCCCGGCGAGGCGCGCGCCCGGCTGGCGGTGGGGGCCCGGCTCGTCGCGCTCCAGCAGGAGCTGGCCGACGGGTGCGCGCTCTCGAGGACGCGCTCGCCCACGTGCAGCAGCTCCAGGGGCTGATCCCGATCTGCGCCTGGTGCCGCCAGGTGCGCAGCGACGGCGACTTCTGGGTGCAGGTCGACGACTACCTCGCGCGGCGCTCGGGGCTGCAGTTCACCCACGCGATCTGCCCCACCTGCCGCGAGCGCGAGCTCCAGGACGTGCGGAAGGGCACCGGGAACGACTGACGCGATCGCCCCGGCCCCGCCGGGCCGACGGGTACCCGGAGCCCCGTCGATCGTGCTAGAGTGCGCCCTGTATCCGGTGGCCCGCGTCGGGCCGAGGTCGGCTCGCGCATCGGCAACACCCTCGCTCGCGAACCGATCCCATTGGGCGAAAACGTCGTCGTTCTCTTCGCGCTTGCCGCACTTGCCGGCGGCTCTGCGCTCGTTCTCTTCACCGCCATGGCGCGGATGGAGCGGCGTGCGCACTGGAGCCGCGGGGAGGGACTCAAGCGCAGCGAGCGCTTCCAGCGGCGGGTGTTCATGGTCGGGGTGGGGCTGGTGCTCGCGATGGTGGCCACGGTGGTGACGCTCCAGCTCACCCGGACCCCGCGCTGCCTCGGCACCGTGGTGATGACGCGCGACTCGGACGGGCGGCCGCGCGAGTGCCTCTGCGAAGGAGGCCGCCGCGGCGCGTGCTTCGAGCCCGGCCCCTGAGGGCGGGGCGAAAGCCGCTCAGGCGAGCCCGAAGCCGTGGCGGCGGATGAAGGGCCCGAAGTTGTGCCGCTCGGGCGTCGAGTACTGCCGCGCCTTGTCCTCCGACCAGCCGTAGGGCTCGGTGTACCCGAAGCGCTCGATGTATCGCTGGTTGTCCTTCGGGGTGGCGTGGCGCGCCTCGCGCCGCCGGTCGTAGGCCTCGAGATGGGCGGGGAGCTCCTCGTCGCGGTAGCGATCGGTGTGCACCGTGATCGCGGGCGGCAGCCGCAGGCTGATGAAGCCGGTCTGCGAAGGGTAGCCCACGCAGAGCCCGGCCAGGGGAAACACGCCGGGCGGCAGCTCCAGCAGGTCGGCGATCTTCTCGATGTGGTTGCGCACCACGCTGATCGGGCAGCAGCCGAGGCCGAGCGCCTCCGCGGCGGTGATGAAGGCCTGCAGCGCGAGACCCGCGTCCACCGCCGCGTTCATGAACATGTCGAGGGTGTCGTTGGGGAAGGGCCGCCCGCGCAGCTCGCTCACTCGCCGCATGCGCCGGTGATCGCCGCAGAAGACCATGAACACCGGGGCCTGCGCGATCCACGGCATGTCCGGGATCCAGCCCCCGATGGTGGCCTGCTTGTCGCGGTCGCGCACGAGCACGATGCCCACCTGCTGCAGATCCGACTTCGACGGCGCGGAGAGCGCGGCGGCCAGCGCGATGTCCAGCACGTCGTCGGGCACCGGCTCCGGCTTGTAGCGCCGATGGGTGCGGTGGCCGAGCAGGAGGCCCAGGGTGCCCTCGGCGGGACGGTCGCGCCCGGTCTCGGTGGGCAGACCGAAGCGGTCCTGGATGAGGTCGGCGATCGTCCGGCTCACGGGGTGAGGGCCGCGCGGGTGATGGTGGTGGTCTCGCGGTTGTGCCACTCGGAGGCCGCGAAGGCCTCGTTGATCTGCTCGAGCGGGTACTTGTGGGAGAGGATGCGGCCCCACGGGTAGCGCTCGCGCGTGCGCACCAGGAAGTCGAGCGCGCGCGGGATCACCCACGCCTCGTACTGGATCACCCCCACGATCTTCTTGGAGCCCCACACCAGCAGCGAGGGCTCGAGCTCGATCTTGGCCCCGCGGCTGATGGTGCCGATCTCGAGGTAGGTGCCGCCCGAGCGGAGCATCTCGATGCCCTCGGGGATCACGGCCGGGAAGCCCACCACGTCGCACGCCACGTCGGCGCCCACGCCGCCCGTCCACTGGCGCACCAGCTTCACCCGCTCGCGCCGGTCGGGCACCTCCTTCACGTTGATGGTGTGGTCGGCCCCGAAGGCGCGGGCCAGCTCGAGGCGGCCCGGGATCTGGTCGACCACGATCACGGTCTCGGCCCCCATGTCCTTGGCCACCGCGGCGGCCTGGATGCCGAGGCCGCCCGCGCCCTGGATGACCACGCGGTCGCCTTGCCGCACGCCGGCCACGTGCAGGCCGTAGAAGACCTGGGAGAGCGCGCAGTTCACGCCCGCCACCGCCTCGTCGGAGAGCGCGTCCGGCACCGCGAAGAGGGCGCCGCCGGGGCGCAGGTAGTAGTGATCGGCGAAGGCGCCGTGCAGGTGCGGCGGCGCGCTCGGGCCGAGCGGGCGCTCGATCTTGTTCGGGCAGGCGGCCCGCTCCTCGTGCAGGCACGCGTAGCAGCGCCCGCACGGATAGAAGTAGGTGTAGGCGACGCGGTCGCCCTCCTTGAGCGGGCGACCCAGCGAATCGGTCTTCACCTTGGCCCCCAGGCGGGCCACCCGGCCGGTCATCTCGTGACCGAAGATCCAGCCGTCCTCGGGCAGGCGCAGGGGCGCGTCGCCGCGCCAGAAGTGGAGGTCGGAGCCGCAGATGTTGGCGTGGGTCACCCGGATCAGCACGCCCTCCGGCTCGACGGCGGGGATCGGCACCGACTTGATCTCGAACGGCTTGCCGGGTCCGAAGAAGACGGCGGCGCGCGCGGTTTCGGCCATGGTCACGCCCTCCGCTCGGCGCCGAGGGCGAACACGTCGTGCAGCGCCCTCACCGCCAGCTCGGTGTACTTGTCCTCGATCACGCACGAGACCGCGATCTCCGACGTGGAGATCATCTGGATGTTGATGCCCTCGCCGGAGAGGGTCTCGAACATGCGGGCCGCGACGCCCGCGTGGCTGCGCATGCCGACCCCCACGATGGAGATCTTGGCCACCCGGTCGTCGGCCACCACGCCCTGGGCCCCGATCTCGCGCGCGAGCGCGCCCAGCACCTCCTCGGCGCGGGCCCGGTCGGCGCGGGGCAGGGTGAACGAGATGTCGGTGAAGCCGTCGCGGCTGATGTTCTGCACGATCATGTCCACCACGATGTCCTGCTGGCCGAGCCCGCCGAAGACCCGCGAGGCGATGCCGGTCCGGTCGGGCACGCGCAGGATCGACACCTTGGCCTGCCCCCGATCGTGGGTGACGCCGGTCACCACCACGTCTTCCATGCTGTGATCCTCCCTGGTCACCAGCGTGCCCGGATCCGGCTTGAAGGTGGAGCGCACGTGGACCGGCACGTTGTACTTCTTGGCGAACTCCACCGAGCGGGCCTGCAGCACCTTGGCTCCCAGCGCGGCCATCTCCAGCATCTCGTCGTAGGAGATGCGCGGCAGCTTGTAGGCGTCCGGCACCACGTTGGGATCCGCGGTGTAGACGCCGTCCACGTCGGTGAAGATCTCGCACACGTCGGCCTTCAGCGCCGCGGCCAGCGCCACTCCGGTGAGGTCGGAGCCCCCGCGGCCGAAGGTGGTGACGTCCCCCTCCTCGGTCGTGCCCTGGAAGCCGGCCACCACCGCGACCTTTCCCGCGTCGAGGGCGGCGTGGATGCGCTCGGCCCCGATGCGGCGGATGCGCGCGCGGGTGTGCGCCCCGTCGGTGACGAAGCCCACCTGGGCGCCGGTGAACGAGCACGCGGGATGGCCCAGGCCCTGCAGCGCCATCGCGAGCAGCCCGATCGTGACCTGCTCTCCGGTGGACAGGATCATGTCCATCTCGCGCGGGTCGGGGGTCCTGGTGACCGCGGCGGCCAGGGCGAGGAGGCCGTCGGTGGTCTTGCCCATCGCCGAGACCACCACCACCATGCGGTGCCCGAGACGGGCGGACTCCGACACCCGGCGGGCCACGTTCTTGATCTTCTCGGGATCGGCGACGGACGAGCCGCCGTATTTCTGGACGATCAGCTGCCCCATGAGAGCGCCATCCTAGCATGTCCCCCGCCGACGGGGGTACGGGCGCGCCTCCGCGGCCGCGTCAGCGCGGCGCGGGCTGGCGCGGCGGCCGCTCCTGCTGCCGCTGCTGTCTCCGCTCCCGCAGCTGCTCCCGCGCGCGCTGCCGCTCCTCCGGGCTCATGTTGCGCCAGCGCTCGAGGTTCCGGTCGAGCCGCTCGCGCTGCTCCGGGCTCAGCGCCTGGTAGCGCTCGAAGCGCTGCTGCATCTGCCGCTGCCGCTCCGGCGGCAGCTGCTGGTAGCGGCGGTAGGCGCGCTCCAGCTCGCGCTTGCGCTCGTCCGGGAGCTGGTTCCAGCGCTGGAAGTCCTGGTAGATGCGGGCCCGCTCGCCGGGCGGCATCTGGCGCAGCCGCTGCAGGTTCTGCCGCGCGGCCTGCCGCTCCTGGGGCGAGAGGCTGCGCCAGTGGCGATAGTTGTCGAGCGCGCGCTGCTGCTGCTCCGGCGTCATGCTGCGCCAGCGCTCGAGGTTGCGCTCCGCGATCGCGCGCTCCTCGGGCGAGAGGCGATCGAGCCCCTGGATGCCGCCGCCCGGAGCGGCCGGCGCCCCCGCGGGTGGCGTCCCCGCGGGCGAGGCCGGCGTCGGCGCCGCGGGCGGGGGCGGCGGGGTGGGAGCCTGGGCCGCGGCGGGGCCGACCAGCAGCGCGAGCAGGCCCAGCGCGAGCGTGAGGTGTCTCATGTCAGCGGCCGGCCTGCGCGGGCGCCGGGCCGGGCGGGGACGGGGGCGGTCCGGCGGGCGCATCGCCGGTGGCGTCCCGCGCGTCCGGCGACTCGAGCAGGCGCATGCGCTCGAGCAGATCGATGCGCCGCGCGACCTCGCGGTCCCGCGCGTAGTCGGGGCTCGCCAGCAGATCGAGATCTCTCAGCATCTCCGCGTCCACCGCCTCCGGCGCGCCGGCGCGCCTGCTCGGCGCGGCCGGTCGGTCCGCCGCGCTCGCCTGCCACGTCCCCGTCAGGGCCAGCGCGAGCAGGCCGGCGGGCCAGAGCCATGCCGTCACCGCTCAGCTCTTGCTCGGCCCCGGCAGCTCGTCCAGCTCGCTGATCACGTTGAAGTCCTCGAGCAGGTCGAGGTCCTGCACCACGTCGAGGCGCGCGATCATGTCGAGCCGGCTCGCGAGGATGGTGCCGTCCAGCGCGAGCGGATCGGGCGCGCCCGGCGCGCGCAGGCCCGGCATCCCCGCCACCACCAGCGCGGCCACCAGGGCCGCCGCCACCAGGGCCGGCACCGGCCGGCCGAGCCAGCCGCGCGCGGCGCGCCCGGCCCCGCGCCGCTCGAGGCGCTCGCGCAGCTCCGCCCGGTAGGCCCCCCAGTGGATGGGCGGCGCCGGCGGACCGGTGCGGGCCAGCGCGCCCACCAGCCGCGCGTAGCTCGCGCGCGCGGCCCGGCACGCGGCACAGTCGGCGAGGTGCGCCTCCACGCGCGCCCGCTCGCCCGCGTCGAGGTCGCCGCGCAGGTGATCGATCAGCAGCTCGTCCACGTGTCCGCCGCTCATGCCCCGTCTCCGATCCGCCGCCTCAGAGTCGCGAGGGCCCGGTGCAGGTGCACCCGCACCGTGGCCTCCGACAGACCCAGGACCGCGGCGATCTCCTTCGTCGCCATCCCTTCGCGGCACGAGAGCGTCACCGCGGCGCGCTGCTGCGGCGACAGCGTCTCCACCAGCTCCCACACCCGGCTCATGCGCTGCTCCTCGTCCAGGACGTCCGCCGGATCCGTGAACGGCGCGGGGGTCTGCTCCACCGGGTCCGGCTCGTCCGGAGACTCCTCGCGGCGATCGCGCCAGCCCAGGAGGCGCCGCCAGCCCCGGCCCCGCCGCTGCTGGTCGAGACAGCAGTTGACCAGGATGCGATAGAACCACGTCGAGAACTTCGACTGGCCCGCGAAGGAGCCGGCCGCCTCGTGCAGTCGGAGGAACGCCTCCTGGGAGCAATCGCGCGCCTCCTCGCGGTCGCGCACCACCGACCACGCGATCCGGTAGGCCCGCTCCTGGTACCGCTCGACCAGGAGGTCGAAGGCCCCCGGCTTCCGCTCCGCGACCGCACGGCACAGCTCTTCATCGCTCGACTCCACGGGCGCCTCTCGCCCCGATCTTCCCACACGCGCGCGCGGCCCACCAAGACTCCCACCGCCCGCGGCGGGCGCCGGGGACGGCCGCGGCCGCCCCCGACGTCGGTCCTCACGATCCTACTAGCCCTTCCGCTCCGCCACGTCTCGCCGCAGGTCGCGCCGATCGCGGTGCATGTCCCGCACGTCCTGCCGGCGGTCGCCCTTGTCCTGGCGCAGATCGCGCCCGTCCTGCCGCCGGTCCTTCACGTCGCCCCGCAGATCACGGCGATCGCCGCGGAGGTCCTGCCTGGCGTCCTTCACCGTGCTCGGGTCGCCCGACTTGTAGGCGTTCTTCAGGTCCTGGCGGTCGCCCCGCAGCTCCCGGCGATCGCCCCGGATCTCCTTCGTGTCGCCCCGCAGCTCCGCGCGATCGCTGCGGATCTCGCGGTTGTCCTGCCGGATCTCCCGCCGGTCCTGACGCAGATCCCGGACATCGTTCCGGATCTCCTGCGCGGGCCGGATCTCCTGCGCGGGCGCGGCCGTCGCGAGCAGCCCGACCGTGACGCCGACGGTCCCGACCGCGGTTGCCGCCGTCCGTACCAGCCAACCAGAGTGACGGTTCATCGATATCCTCCTGGATTTGCTGTGAATTTGGGTCATGCCCCCGGGGGCTGCGATCACTGGATCAGACGCGGAGGCGGGGAGGCCCGTTTACAGGGCCGGATTGGACGCGGCCGCCGCGCGCCTATTCTTCTTGGCCGCGAGGCGTGGGGCTGTCTAACCTAAAACGTATGGGAATCGGCGCGGGAATCCTGGCGCTCCTGCTGGTCGCGACGGTGCCGGCCCTCATCGAGGCCGGCGGCTCGAGCCTGCGCGGGCTCGGCTGGCTCGTGGTGGTGATCGCGGCGGTGGTGCTGCTGATCGACCTCACCGACCGGCTCGGCGAATGGGTCGAGCGCCGGCGGTGGGGCCGCCGCCGCTAGGCCCGCACCTGCCGCGGGGTCAGCGCTCCGAGGCCGCGATGCGGCTCACGTCGACGCGCGCGGCGTCGGCGAGTCGCACGTGCTCCATGAACAGGCACGCGAGCCCCACCGCGGTCACCGGCACGAACTGCGAGACGTGCATGAGCAGCGAGAAGGACAGCGCGTCGGTGCGCGGCACCCCGAAGAGGGCGAGGGCCAGGACGGTGGCGGCCTGGATCACGCCCACGAAGCCCGGGCTCGAGGGCAGGCTCACCCCCAGGCCGAGGAACGTGAGCACCGTCCACGCGGCGGCCACCGGCAGGTCGAGGTGCGCGGCGTGGAGCGCGGTCCAGATCGACAGGGCCAGGACGAGCCAGATCCCCACCGACGAGAGCACGATCGGCGCCACGTGCCGGGCCGCGCGCAGGCCGCGCACTCCCTCGATCATGGTGTCGAGGATGCGGAGCAGCCGGTGCTCGACCCAGCCCACGCGGTGGAAGAGCGTTTCGATGAGGGCCCGGCACACGTCGGGAACGATCGCGATCGCGGCGAGCAGCACCATCCCGAGCAGGTCCACGCCCAGGAACAGGATGATCGGCCAGCGGAGCTCGACCGGCAGCTGCACCATCAGGAGCAGCCCGCCCACCATCAAGCCCACCGCGAGGCCGTCCAGGACCCGCTCCACCACCACCGTGGCGAACGCGGTCCAGAAGCGCGGCCCGTGCCGCGACGCCACGTAGACGCGCACGACCTCTCCCGCCCGGAGCGGCAGCACGTTGTTGCCCATGTAGCCCACCAGGAGGGCCCGGAAGAGGTGGCCCACCGGGGCGCCGGGCGGGAAGAGATAGCGCCAGCGATACGCGCGGGCCCAGAGCGAGACGAAGTTCAGGGCCACGCTCAGCAGCAGGTAGCTCCAGAGCGTGCTCCGGAGCCGCGCCGCGATCGCGTGGAGGTCGACGTCCCAGAAGACGTAGACCAGCAGCGCGGCGCTCACCGCCAGGCCGAGGAGAATCTTCCCCAGCCGTCCCCCCGCCATCCGGGTTCGGCCTAGCACCCGCGCGAGCGCGACGCGCTCACGCCTCGACCCGGATCATGGTGGTGGGGCTCGCCACCACCGGCAGGGTGTCGATGGCGGCCAGCGCCGCGCGCATGTCCCGCTCGCGCGCCTCGTGGGTCATCATGACCACCGGCACCGCCTCGTGGCGCGCCCGCGCCTTCTGGAGCACCGACACCAGCGAGATGTCGTGGCGGCCGAGGATGCCCGCGACCTGGGCCAGGGTGCCGGGCCGGTCCACCGCCATCACCCGCAGGTAGTAGGCGGTGCGGATGTCCTCCACCGGGCGCAGCGGGAGCGGGTGGCGTCCGATCGAGGGGAGATCGGTGTCGAGCGCGGGGATGCCGTGGGCCACGCGGCGCGCGATCTCGATGGCGTCGGACCACACCGCGGACGCGGTGGGCAGCTGGCCCGCCCCGCGGCCGTAGAACATGAGGTCGCCCACGTTGTCGCCGGTGATGAACACGGCGTTGAACACGCCGGAGACCGCGGCGAGCGGGGAGCGGGCCGGGATCATGGTGGGGTTGACCCGCACCTCGAGCGCGCCGTCGGAGGCCTTGGCGATGGCCAGGAGCTTGATGCGATAGCCGAGCTCGGCCGCGTTCACCACGTCCTGCTGGCCGACCCGGGTGATGCCCTCGGTGTAGATGTCCTTCAGGTCGACCCCGGTGCGGAAGGCGAGGGTGGCCAGGATCTGGAGCTTGTGGGCCGAGTCGAGCCCCTCGATGTCCAGCGTGGGGTCCGCCTCCGCGTAGCCGTGGGCCTGCGCCTCCTTCAGGACCTCCGCGAAGTCGCGTCCCTCGTCGGTCATCTTGGAGAGGATGTAGTTGCAGGTGCCGTTGACGATGCCGAAGGCGGAGCGCACGCGGTTGGCGACCAGGCCGTCCTTCACCGCGCGGATCAGCGGGATGCCGCCCGCCACCGCGGCCTCGAACCCCAGCATGACCCGGTTGCGCCGCGCCTCCTCGAACAGCTCGGTCCCGTGGTGGGCGAGCAGGGCCTTGTTGGCGGTCACCACGTGCTTGCCCGCCTGCAGGGCGCGCAGGATGAAGGTGCGCGCGGGCTCGAGCCCGCCGATCAGCTCGATCACGATCTGCACCGAGGGATCGTCGATGGCCTGGGCCGCGTCGGTGGTCAGCGGCAAGCGCGAGAGGTCGATCCCTTCGCGGGATCGGGTGAGGTCGGCGTCGGCCACGCGGCCCAGCGCGAGCGCGCAGCCCGCGCGCTCGGCCAGCTCGGCGCCGTGGCTCTGGAGGATCCGGGCCACCCCGCACCCGACGGTGCCGAGCCCCAGGAGGGCGATCTTGATCTCGTTCATCCGTTCATTCAGGGGGCCGCGCCGGGTCTGATCCGCGCCGCGCCGGGTCGGCCCGCTACCGGCTGCCGGTGAGGGTCTTGAGGCCGCGCAGGGCCTGGCGGATGCGCTGCGCGTTCTCCACGAGGGCGAACCGGACGTGACCGTCGCCGTACTCGCCGAAGCCGATGCCCGGAGACACCGCCACCTTGCACTCCTGGATCAGGAGCTTGGAGAACTCGAGCGAGCCCATGCTGCGGAAGGCCTCCGGGATGGGGGCCCACACGAACATGGTCCCCCGGGGCTTCGGCACCGACCAGCCGATCTTGTTGAGGCCGTCGACGAGGACGTCGCGGCGCTTGCGGTGCAGCTCCACGATGTCGGCCACGCACTCCTGCTGGCCCTCCAGCGCGATGATGGCCGCGATCTGGATGGGCTGGAAGGCGCCGTAGTCGAGGTACGACTTGATGCGGGCCAGGGCGTTGACCATCTTGCGGTTGCCGCACACGAAGCCCACCCGCCAGCCGGGCATGTTGTAGGACTTGGACAGCGAGAAGATCTCGACCCCCACGTCCTTGGCCCCCGGGATCTCGAGGAAGGACGGCGGCTTGAAGCCGTCGTAGGCGAAGTCGGCGTAGGCGAAGTCGTGCACCACCATCAGCTGGTGCTCGCGCGCGAAGTCGACCACCTTCACGAAGAACTCGCGGTCCACGCAGAGGGTGGTGGGGTTGTGCGGGAAGGACAGGATCAGGAGCTTGGCCTTGGGCCACGCCAGCTTCGCGGTCTCCTCGAGGCGCGCGAAGAAGTCGTCGCCCGGGATGAGCGGCACCGAGCGCAGGTCCCCGTCCGCGATCACCACCGAGTAGGAGTGGATCGGGTAGGTGGGATTGGGCACCAGGGCCCCGTCCCCCGGCTGGAGCACGGCGAGGGCCAGGTGGGCCATGCCCTCCTTGGCCCCGATGGTGGCGATCGCCTCGGTCTCGGGATCGAGGTCGACCCCGTAGCGGGTGCGATACCAGGTGGTCACCGCCTTGCGGAGCCGGGTGATGCCCTTCGAGGCCGAGTAGCGGTGGTTGCGGGGGTTGCGCGCCGCCTCCACCAGCTTGTTGACGATGTGCTTGGGCGTCTCCTGATCGGGATTGCCCATCCCGAGATCGATGATGTCCTCGCCCTTGGCCCGCGCCTTCGACTTCAGGTCGTTGACGATCGCGAAGACGTAGGGGGGGAGACGCTTGATCCGGTAGAACTCGTCCATGGCGTTCTCCTGAGCCTCACGATCATACTGTGCACGTCTTGCAAGTGTCAACGAAGTCTCTGACGACGCAGAGATAGCGCGCACCGAGGGGGCCGGTTCGGGAGGGGCCGGGGCGGGGGTTGACACCTTTAAAAGGCGCGTGCTAGAAGAGCCATACCGGGCGAGCACAGAGACCACAACCACCCTTCCAACAGTTCCGAGCGGTCAGTCGAGTTTCCCGGCCCCCGGCGGGGGCCCCAGGGCCCGGCAGGACGCAGTCAGCGCCTCGAGGGGACGTTTCTTATGTTTGGACGTGGGGGAAAGCGACCGCGGAAGAACGAGCTCACCGCCTTCATCGACGAAGGATCGGAGATGGAGGGACGGTACTCCTTCCGCGGCACCGTGATGCTGAACGGCAAGTTCAAGGGCGAGATCAGCTCGGGGGACACCCTCATCATCGGTGAGCGGGCGGTGCTGGAGGCGGACGTGCGGGCGGGGCGGGTGACCGTGAGCGGCGAGGTGACCGGCAACCTGCGGGCCACCGAGCGCATCGAGCTCAAGCGCACCGCGCGCGTCTACGGCGACGTGGAGGCCCCGGTGGTGGTGGTGGAGGAGGGCGTGCTCTTCGAGGGGCACTGCCGCATGTCCAGGCCCGATCCGGTGTCCGAGGTCACCGCCCGTGACCTCGCGGTGGTCCCGTTCAAGCGGTAGCGCATGGGCAAGACCAAGCAGTTCAACCTGCTGATGGTCCGCGACGACGGCAGCCGCGTGCTGCGGCTGTCGATTCCCACGTGGGTGGTGGGCGCGGTGATCGGCGGGTTCAGCGTGACGCTCCTCGGGCTCGCGTTCATCTACCCCGACTACGCGACCCTCCGCCACCAGCGCGGCGCGTTCACCGCCTTGAGCGCGCGCCTGCACACCCAGCAGGCCCTGCTCGACGCCGCGCAGACGCGCCTTCGCGAGATCCGCGGCGAGATCGACAGCTGGCGCGATCTGCACGCCAAGATCTGGGAGCCCTTCGGCCCCGAGGCCAGCCCGCTCAAGCGCAGCGCCGGCATCGGCGGCGGGGTGGCCACGCCGCCCGCGGTCGACGCGGGGCCGGTGCGCGAGGACATGGACCGGCTCCTCGGCGTCGTGAAGGAGGAGGGGGAGTCGATCCGCACCCTCGAGCGCTTCCTGGGCCGGGCCAGCCGCGTGCTCGCCTCGCTGCCGTCCCGCTGGCCGGTGCGCGGGCCGGTCAACTCCGACTTCGGTCAGCGCCGCTCCCCGTGGGCGCCCAACTCCGAGTTCCACAGCGGCATCGACATCGGCGCCGCGATCGGCACCCCGGTGAAGGCGCCCGCCCCCGGCGTGGTGGTCTTCGCGGGCCAGCACCCCGAGTACGGCATCGCCCTCATCATCGACCACGGCAACGACACCAAGTCGCTCTACGGCCACCTGTCGCGGCTCAACGCGGCCACGGACCAGGCGGTGCAGCGCGGCGACACGGTGGCGTTCACCGGCAACACCGGCCGCTCCTCCGGCCCGCACCTGCACTACGAGATCCAGGTGAAGGGCCAGCCGGTGAACCCCCACAGCTACATCTGGGAAGAGCCGGGGCCCCTGGTGGCCCAGTCCGCGAAGTCCCGCCGCTAGCGTCGCGGTCGGGTCCGCCGCCGGCCTCAGGCCGCGCGGTGCTTGCCGAGGAACTCCCCGCAGGCCGCGTTGAACCTCTCCGCCTGCTCGATGAAGTGCAGATGGCCCGCATCGGGGATCGTCACCAGCTGCGAGCCGGGGATGCGCGCGTGCAGCTCGTGCGAGGAGGCGGGCGGCACCAGGATGTCCTCCGCGCCGGTGGTGATCAGGGTGGGGACCCGGATCTCGCCGAGGCGGGCCAGGGTGTCGTGGCCGCGGATGGCGTCGGCCTGGCGCGAGAGCCCCTCGTAGCCCACCGGATAGGGGTAGGCGAGCGCGCGGTCGATCCAGAAGCGGATGAAGTCGGGCCGCTCGACCATGGTCTTGCGGCAGAGGATCCACGGCATCACCGCGCGCACGTTCTCCTCGCGGTCGCCCCGCGCCTTCACGGCCAGCAGCGTGTCGATCAGGAAGCGCCCGTAGGCGTCGATGACCGGCGCGGTGCAGTGGAGCTGGAGCGTGCGCACCCGGTCGGGATGCCGCAGGACCAGCTCCTGGGCGATCATGCCGCCCATCGAGGCCCCGCAGACGTGAGCGCGCGCGATGCCGAGGGCGTCCATCAGCCCCACCACGTCCTCGGCCATCCCGGGGATGGTGTAGGGGGCGGGCGCGACCTCGCTCTGGCCCGCGCCGCGGTTGTCCAGCGCGATCACGCGATGCTCGGGGTTGAACGCGGGCTGCTGCAGGGCCCACGCGGTGTGGTCGCCGCCCCAGCCCATGATCAGGACCAGCGGCGGCGCGCCGGGATCGCCGGTCTCCTCGTAGAAGAGCTCGATCCCGTTCGCGCGCACGGCCGGCATCGGGCTCAGGCTCCCACCGCGGCGAGCAGCTCGGTGAGCTCGGCGTGGGTGGCCGCGTCGAGCGCGGGGGCGGGTGGCCGCACGAGCGGGGAGGCGATCCAGCCGCGCCGGCGCAGGATCTCCTTGCGGATGCCGACCGCGGTGCCCGGCGTCGAGCCCGGCTGGGTCTCGTAGCGGATCAGCGGCAGCCAGCGGTAGAAGAGCGCACGCGCCTCGTCGCGCCGGCCGGCCACGAAGTGGTCGCGGATGCCGCGCAGCGCCTCCGGGTAGGGGAAGCCGGTCATGGCCCCGTCCGCCCCGCGCGAGAGCTCCTCGAAGAAGTAGACGCCACCGAGGCCGCCGAAGATCGCCACCCGGCTCCCGAAGAGCCCGCGCAGGCGGGTGATCTTGGGGAGCGTCGGCGGCTCCTCGATCTTGATCGCCTCGATGCGCGGAAGGTCGGCGCAGAGCTGGGCCATGAACGGCGCGGGCATGCTGACCTGGGTGGTGACCGGCTCGTCCTGCAGCACGATCGGCAGCGCGGTGGCCGCCGCGATCGTGCGGTAGTACTCCGCGACCGCGTCGAGGTTCTTGAGGCCGGCGGGGGGCGCCACCATGAGCGCGTTCGCGCCGTGCTCGGCCGCCATGCGCGCGAACGCGGTCGCCAGGTGGGTGCCGGAGGCCGAGACGCCCACCGCGACCGGCACGCGGCCGCGCACCTCCTTGACCACCGTCTCCACCACGCGGCGCCGCTCCTCGTCGGTGAGGCGGTGGGCCTCGCCCGCGATGCCCAGGATGGTGAAGCCGGTGATGCCGGTGGCGAGCGCGCACTCGACCAGGCGCGGAAGGCCCTCGACGTCGAGCGCCCCGTCCTCGCGGAACGGGGTCGCGAGGATGTGGAAGATGCCGGACCAGGTAATCATCGCCGACCCCTTTTCATATCCGCTCGCCTCGCCTTCGGCTGCGGCTCGCCAGACCACGCCCTCTCCCCGGAGAGGAGAGGGAGAGGAGGGCTAGGCGCGGACCTGGCAGGCGACCCAGTGGCCGGGCGAGATCTCCTTCAGCACCTGGTCGTTCTCGGAGCAGGAGGGGACCCGGATCGGGCAGCGGGTGTGGAAGCGGCAGCCGGAGGGCGGCTTGATCGGGCTCGGCACGTCGCCCTCGAGCAGGATGCGCTTGCGCTTCACCGCCGGATCGGGGATCGGCACCGCGGAGAGGAGCGCCTCGGTGTAGGGGTGCTTGGGGTTCGTGTAGAGCTCCTTGCCGGGAGCGATCTCCACGATCTTGCCCAGGTACATCACCGCCACCCGGGTCGAGATGTGCTCGACCACCGAGAGGTCGTGGGCGATGAAGAGGTAGGTCAGGTTGAACTGCTTCTGGAGGTCCTCCAGGAGGTTGATCACCTGGGCCTGGATCGACACGTCGAGCGCGGAGACCGGCTCGTCGGCCACGATCAGCTTGGGGCTCACCGCGAGGGCGCGGGCGATCCCGATGCGCTGGCGCTGGCCGCCCGAGAACTCGTGCGGGTAGCGGCGGAGATGGTCGGCGCTCAGGCCCACCGTCTCCAGCAGGTGCACCACCCGCTCCTCCCGCTCGCGCTTGGACTTGGCCAGCTTGTGGATGACGAGCGCCTCGCCGATGATCGAGCCCACCGTCATCCGCGGGTTGAGCGACGCGTAGGGGTCCTGGAAGATGATCTGCATGTCGCGCCGCAGGTGGCGAAGCGACCGCTTGTCGAGGGTGGTGACGTTCTTGTCCTCGAACCAGACCTCGCCCGCGGTGGGCTCGATCAGGCGGAGGATGCAGCGGCCGGTGGTGGACTTGCCGCAGCCGGACTCGCCCACGAGCCCCAGCGTCTCGCCCTTCATCAGGGTGAAGCTGACGTCGTCGACCGCGTGCACCCGCGCCACTTCCCGGGAGAACAGGCCCCCGCGAATCGGGAAGTACTTCTTGAGGTTGTTGATCCTGAGGAGGGGGGTCTCAGCCATGGGTGGCCTCTAGTAGAGCCAGCAGGACACCTTGTGTCCCGGCTTGACTTCCTTGAGCACCGGATCCTTCTCGGTGCACACCGATTTCACGAAGGGGCAGCGCGGGGCGAACCGGCAGCCGGGCGCGATCTCGCCGCGGAGCGTCGGCACCGTGCCCGGGATGGTCTCGAGCCGCTGATGGGTGGTGGCGGCCAGGTCGATGCGCGGGATCGAGCGCAGCAGGCCCTGGGTGTAGGGATGGAGCGGCTCCTTGAAGAGGTCGGCGACCGAGGCCTCCTCGGCCACCTTGGCCGCGTACATCACGACCACCCGCTGGGCGGTCTCGGCGATGACGCCCATGTCGTGGGTGATCAGGAGCACCGCCATGTGCAGCTTGGACTTCAGCTCGTTGAGCAGGTCCAGGATCTGGGCCTGGATCGTGACGTCCAGCGCGGTGGTGGGCTCGTCGGCGATCAGGAGGTTCGGGTTGCAGGAGAGCGCCATCGCGATCATGATGCGCTGCCGCATGCCGCCCGAGAGCTGGTGCGGGTACTCCTTCACCCGGCGCTCCGCGTTCGGGATGTGCACCAGCTTCAGCATGTCGACGGTCTTGGCCATGGCCTCGCGCCGGCCGAGCCCCTCGTGCAGGCGAATGGCCTCCGCGATCTGCTCGCCCACCGTGAACACCGGGTTGAGCGAGGTCATCGGCTCCTGGAAGATCATCGAGATCTCCTTGCCCCGGATCTTGCGCATCCGGTTCGGGGCCAGGGTCACCAGGTTCGTGCCGTTGTAGTTGATCTCGCCTTCCACGATCCGGCCGGGCGGCTGGGGGATCAGCTTCATGATGCTGAGCGCGGTCACCGACTTGCCGCAGCCGGACTCGCCGACCACGCCCAGGGTCTCCCCCTTCTCGATGTAGAGGTCCACCCCGTCGACGGCCCGCACCACACCTTCGTCGGTGAAGAAGTACGTCTTGAGGTTCTTGACGTCCAGCAAGCGCTCGGCCATAGGGTGCGGCCTCCTCTGACGGGGGTACGGGCGGCTACCAGGCCGCCGTGATCTCTCGGAAGGCCTCGAGGGCCCGGGCGATGTCCTCGGCGTCGACGTCCTTGTGGGTCACACAGCGAATGGTCCCGGGCCCCGCCTGGTGGATCTTCACCTTGCGGGCGAGGCCGCCGGTGACCAGCTCGGCGGCGCCCCCGTCCCGGTCGACCCGGAAGATGACGATGTTGGTCTGCACGGTGGCGAGGTCCAGGCGGATGCGCGGCAGGGCGGCCAGCCCCTCGGCGAGCCGGCGGCAGTTGGCGTGGTCCTCCGCCAGCCGCTCGACCATGGTGTCGAGGGCGACCAGCCCCGCGGCGGCCAGCACCCCGACCTGCCGCATGCCGCCGCCCAGCATCTTTCGCACCCGGCGCCCGCGCGACACCAGCTCCCGCGAGCCGCACACCAGCGAGCCCACCGGGGCGGCGAGGCCCTTGGAGAGGCAGAAGGTGAGGGAGTCCACCGGGCGCGCGAAGTCGGCCACCGGCCGACCGAGCGCGACCGCCGCGTTGAAGAGGCGCGCGCCGTCCAGGTGTACGGGCACCCCCGCGGCGTGCGCCGCCGCGGCCACCGCCTCGATCGCCTCCGGCGTGCAGCAGGTGCCGCCGTGACGGTTGTGGGTGTTCTCGACGCACACCAGCCCGGTGGTCGGGATGTGGATGTTGCTGGGCCGGATGTGCTCGCGCACCTGCTCGGGAGTGAGGAAGCCGCGCTCGGTCTTGACCGGCAGGGTCTGCACGCCGCCGAACACCGCGGCGCCCGCGCCCTCGTAGTTGAACACGTGGGAGTCGGCGTCCAGGATGACCTCCTGGCCGGCGCGCGTCTGGGCGAGCACCGAGACCAGGTTGCCCTGGGTTCCGGAGGAGACGAACAGCGCCGCCTCCTTGCCGGTGCGGCGGGCCGCCAGGTCCTCCAGCCGCCGGACGGTGGGATCCTCCTCCCACACGTCGTCCCCCACCTCGGCGCGGGCCATCGCCTCCCGCATGGCCTGGGTGGGCAGCGTCAGGGTGTCGGAGCGCAGGTCGACGACGTCGTGCATGAGCGGGATTACCTCGTGGCGGTCTGCAGCCGCTGCGCCGCGCGCCGGCCCCAGTCGGTGTACGGGTACTCCTCCGCCACCTGGCGGAACAGGCGCTGGGCTTCCTCGGTGCGGCCGTCGGTCTGGTAGACCTCGCCCAGCCGGTAGAGCGCCTCCGGGATCACGAGCGTGCGCGGATACTCCTTGACCACCTTCTCGAGCCGCTGCCGCGCCGCGGAGGGATTGCCCTGGTTGATGTAGTAGGCCGCGACCCACAGCTCCTTCTGGGCGAGTCGGCCGCGGCAGATGTCGATCTTGGCCAGCGCGTCGGCCGCGTAGCGGCTCTCCGGGTACTCGCGGACGAGGAGCCGGAAGGCCTCCATCGCCTTGCGGGTGATCTCCTGGTCCTGCTCCACCGGCTTCATCTGGTCGTAGTAGCTCATGGCGAGCCGGAACTGGACCAGGTCGGAGATCTCGTGCCGCGGATAGAAGGACATGAAGGCCTCGAACTCCTTGATGGCCTTGTCGAACTGTCCTTCACGATAGTAGGCCTCGCCCATCAGGAAGCGGGCGCGGGGCGCGTAGCTCGACTGCGGGTGCCGCTCGGCCACCTTTCGGAAGGCGGTGCGCGCCTCCTCGTAGCGGCTCTTGTTCAGCTGGTTCTCACCCTCGGCGTAGAGCTCGGACGCGGGCGGCAGCGCCTGCGGCCGCTGGCGAAAGAAATCCGAGATCGTCTCGCACCCGCCGAGCAGCAGGAGCAGACTCAGCAGCGTCGCGGGAACCGAGAGGAATTTGAGGCGCATCGGCCAGGGGTCGGCCATCGATTGGCCACCAGTTGTAAGGGGCGAAGTCTGGAAAGTCAAGGACATCGTACCGGGGTCGGCGCCCCCGGCCGAACCGCCGCCTGGACGCGGAGCTAGGCCCCGCGGAGGCTCCGGTCGAGCAGCCGCACGCTGGCGTAGACCGTGCGCAGGTGGGGCAGGGGCTGCCGCAGGAGGTCGGCGATCTCGACCACCGCGCCCACCAGGGCCTCGACCTCGAGCGGCCGACCGCTCTCCACGTCCTGGAGCATGGAGGTCTTGTGGGCGCCCACCTTCTCGGCCCCGGTCAGGCGCTGCTCGACCCCGATGGCGAGCTCGACCCCCAGGGCCCGGGCCACCGCCTCGGCCTCCTCCATGATGGCCCGGGCCACGGCCCGCATCTCGGGGTCGGTGGCGATCTGGGCCATGGTGGCCCGGGTCAGGGCGCTCAGCGGGTTGAAGCACACGTTGCCCAGCAGCTTGAGCCAGATCTCGTCGCGGATCCGGGGGCGTATCGGGGCCTTCAGGCCGCCCTTGATGAGGGCGGCGGCCAGGGCCCGGCAGCGGTCGGTGGGCTTGCCGTCGAGCTCGCCCAGGGACAGCCGGGTGCCTTCCACGTGCTCCACGACGCCGGGGGCGGCCAGGGTCGTGGCCGGGTACACCACGCAGCCGATGACGCGCCGGGCCTCGAGGTGGCGGGCGATGGTCCCGTCCGGGTCCACGGTGCGGAGACGCGTGCCCTCGAGCGGGCCGCCGTGTCGCTCGAAGTACCACCACGGGATGCCGTTCTGGGCCGGCACCACCGCGGTCTCCGGGCCGAGCCGCGGGCCCAGGCGCGGGGCCATCTCGGTCAGGTGGTGGGCCTTCAGGGTCAGGATCACCGCATCGGCGTCGGCCACCACGTCGAGGTCCTCGGTGCAGGGCGGGTGCGCCACGAAGCTGCCGCCGTCGGCGTCCCGCACCTCGACGCCTCGCTCCCGCATCGCGGCCAGATGCGGGCCGCGAGCGATCAGGGTGACGTCGACCCCGCCTCGCGCCATGCGCGCGCCCAGGAAGGCCCCGGTGGCGCCGGCCCCGACGATGACGATCTTCATGGCGCGATCGTCATGGCGATCGTCCTCGCGCGCTCGTTCGTCGCGCGTGCCTTCACGGCGCGCCCCGCAGCAGGCTCGGCATCCGGGTGCGCTGGATCTTGCCGGTGGAGCCCTTGGGGATGCTCTCCACGAGGTACAGACGGGTGGGGATCTTGAAGTCCGCCAGGTGCTCGCGGCAGTGGCGCAGCAGCTGGGTCTCGGTGGCCGGGCCTCGCAGGACCACCGCGGCCTCCACCACCTCGCCCCACGTGTCGTGCGGGACGCCGAAGCTCACCGCTTCCGCCACCGCGGGGTGCTTGAGCAGCGCGTCGTCGATCTCGTGCGGGGCGATCTTCTCGCCGGCCCGGTTGATCATCTCCTTGAGCCGGCCCACCAGCGTGAGATATCCCGCCGAGTCGAGGAAGCCCTGGTCTCCGGTGCGGAACCAGCCGTTGGTGAAGGAGCGCGCGTCAGCCTCGGGATTGTCGTCGTAGCCGTCGATGACGTTCGGCCCCTGGATGACCACCTCGCCGCTCGCCCCCACCGTGAGGAGCTGGCCCTGCTCGTCCATCACCCCGATGCGCACGCCCACCCCGCGGCCGACCGAGCCGGAGACCCGCGAGGCCGGAGGCAGGGGATTGGAGGCGATCTGGTGCGAGGCCTCGGTCATGCCGTAGGCCTCGAGGCACGGCACTCCGAAGGTCTCCTCCAGCCCGAGCAGCGTCGCCTCGTGCAGCTTGGAGCTGGCGGAGCGGATGAAGCGCAGCGAGGTGCCGGAGTGCGCGCCGCGATGGCGGGCCAGGATCAGCTGGTGGATGGTGGGCACCGCGGTGTACCAGGTGGGCTTCTGGGCGGCGAGGATGCGACGGAAGCCCACCGGGTTGAAGCGATTGGGGATCACCACGGTGCCGCCGGACGCGAAGGTGGAGAGCGTGCAGCCCACGAGGCCGTGGATGTGGAAGAGCGGCATCACGCACAGCGCGGTGTCGAGCGACGAGAGCCCGTAGGTGGCGACGACGTGGCGCGCGGAGGCGGCCAGGTTCCGGTGGCGGAGCGCGGCGCGCTTCGGCCGGCCGGTGGTGCCGCTGCTGTGGAGGATCAGCGCCACGTCGTCGGGCCCGGGGCTGCCCGCGCTCCGGCGCGCGGCCGGTCGCGGCGAGGCCTCGATCGCGAGCTTGCCGCCGGGCTCGACGGCGATCTCGACGAGGGGCGCGCCCGCGCGCCACGCCCGCCGCGCCGCCTCCCCGCCGCCGCGCGGCACGATGAGCGCGCGCGCCGAGACGTCCTCGATGTAGTACCGCAGCTCGTCCTCGGTGCACGCCGGGTTGAGCGGGGCCGCCGCGGCCGCCACCGCCGCGCCGAGGACGGCCACCACCGCCTCCGCCCCGTTGCCTATCACGATCGCCACCCGGTCACTGCGCGCGACGCCCAGGGCGGCCAGGGTGTCGGCGACGCGGCTCACGTGCTGGCGCAGCAGCCGGTAGCTGAGCTCCGGCCCGTCGGGCACCAGCACCGCGGGGACGGTCGCCCGCCCCGCTTCCAGCAGCGATAGCACGGTGCTGGTGAGATCGGAGGCGACGGGGGGCAGCACCTCGGCCGCCGCGCTCGGGCCCACCGCCCCGTGGGCCGCCGCGGCGGGCCCGCGGCGCAGCTTCATCACCAGGTCGCGCATCGAGATGATGCCGACCAGCTCGCCCTGGGCCACCACCGGGATGTGGCGGTAGCCGTGCGCGGCGAACCGGCGGAAGGCGTCGATGACCTCCTCCGACTCCTCCACCGTATCCGGGTCCGCGGTCATGTAGTCGCCGACGGTCGCCGTCCGGGCGTCCGCGGCCCCCGCCGCGAAGCGGACGAGGTCGCGCTCGGTGAGGATCCCGATCGGGGCGCGGCCCTGCACCACCACGATCGAGCCCACCCGGCGCTCGTGCATGCGGGCGGCCGCCTCCGCCACGCTCGCGCCCGCCTCGGTGGTGACCACCGAGCGGCTCATGATGTCGCCGACGGCGAGGGCGCGGGTCGGGGGGGTGGCCATGCCATCCATCCTATCAGTGCTGCGCAGGCGGTCAGTGCTGCGCAGGCGGTCAGTGCTGCGCAGGCGGTCAGCGCCCGCGGCGTTGACAGGCGCGCCGGCCGGTCCCTATGATCCGGTCATGACGCCCCTCGATCCGGTCACCCTGCCCACGATGTACCGCGTCCGGCAGTCCTTCACCCGCACCCGGCTCGAGGACATCCCCGGGGGCGTGGCCCGGACGCTCGGCGGGGCGCACCTGCCGATCAAGCGGGGCGACACCGTCGCGGTCGGCGCGGGGAGCCGGGGCATCGCCAACATCGACGTGATCGTGCGGGCCACGGTGAACTGGCTCAAGGCCCAGGGGGCGCGGCCCTTCGTGTTCCCGGCCATGGGCAGCCACGGCGGGGCCACCGCCGAGGGCCAGCGCGCGGTGCTCGCGCACTACGGCATCACCGAGGCCACCATGGGCTGCGAGGTGCGGGCCTCGATGGACGTGGTGCAGGCGGGGGAGGCCCTCGGGCTGCCGGTGTGGCTCGACCGCACCGCCTCGGAGGCGGACTGGATCGGGCTGGTCAACCGCATCAAGCCCCACACCGACTTCAAGGGGTCGATCGAGTCCGGGCTCTTCAAGATGATGACGATCGGCCTCGGCAAGTACCAGGGCGCCACCCAGTACCACCGGGCCAACGTCAACCACGGCTACGAGACCGTGATCACCGCGGTCGGGCGCGAGATGCTGGCCAAGGCCCGCATCGGCTTCGGGCTCGGCGTCGTGGAGAACGGCTACGACGAGACCGCGTGCGTGGAGGCCTTCAACGCGGCGGATCTCGAGGCGGGGGAGCGGCGCCTGCTCAAGGACGCGCGGGCCTGGATGGCCCGCCTCCCGTTCCCGGCCATGGACGTCCTGATCGTCGAGGAGATCGGCAAGAACATCTCCGGCTCCGGCATGGACACCAACGTCATCGGGCGGCCCTCGAACCCCCACGAGCCGTTCCCGGCCGACCCGAAGATCCTCTGGATCGTGGCCCTCGACCTCACGGAGGAGAGCGGCGGCAACGCCACCGGCATCGGCAACGCCGACTTCACGACCCGGCGGCTCGCGGACAAGATCGACTGGAAGCCCACCGCCATCAACACCCTGACCGCCTGCGCGCCCAACGGGGCCAAGCTCCCGCTCGTGTTCGAGACCGACCGCGAGGCGGTGGAGAACGCGCTGAACTGCATCGGGCTCACCCCGTCCGACCGGGCCCGGGTGGTGCGCATCCGCAGCACCCTCGTGCTGGGCGAGATCGAGTGCTCCGAGGGCCTCCTGCCCGAGGTCGCCAAGCGACCGGACCTGGAGGTGGTCGGCCCCGGCCGGCCGCTGCCGTTCGACGCGGCGGGCCGGATCGTCTCCATCGCCCGCTGATTCGCCGTCGCCCCGCCCCTTGCCCTTGACAGCCGCCGGGGGCGCGAAGTAGAGTCCGCCAACACCCAAGATCCCGTGTCACGATCCGTGTCCTCACCGAGGAGGAGCCGCTCATGGGACCTCTCAATCGCCGTCAGTTCCTGACCTCGACCGGTGCCGGTCTCGCCGGGATCCTGGCCACCCGGGTGGCTCCCGCCCGCGGCCAGCAGCGCGAGGTCAGCTACCTCTGCTGGAACAACTTCGCCCCCGCGTCCGACAAGAAGCTGGCCGAGATCGGCCAGCGCTTCACCAAGGACACCGGCATCAAGCTCAAGATCGACCACATCTCCCACATGGGCCCCCAGCAGGCCAAGTACGCCTCCGAGGTCCAGACCCAGGCCGGCCACGACATGGTGGAGATGCGGATGCACTTCCCGTGGCTCTACGAGCCGCAGCTCGTCGACGTCTCGGACGTGATGGCCGGGCTCGAGAAGCAGTACGGCAAGGCCCTCGGGTCGGCCTACGAGGGCGCGCACGTCAACGGGGTGTGGCGCGCGGTGCCCCAGTACCACAACATCTTCGTCGCCGCCTATCGGGAGGACCTCTTCAAGAAGGCCTCCCTCAAGGTCCCGGACACGTGGGAGGACCTCTACGTCGTCGGGAAAGAGCTCAAGAAGATGGGCAACCCGGTGGGGATCCCCATCAGTCAGAACTACGACTCGATCTCGACGGCGGGCCCGGTGCTGTGGTCGTTCGGCGGCATGGAGGTGGACAAGGACGGCAAGACGGTGAAGATCAACTCGCCGGGCACCGTGCAGACCATCGAGTGGTACAAGAAGATGTTCAATGACTGCATGGAGCCCGAGGTGCTGTCCTGGTCCGACGCGAGCAACAACGAGTCGCTCCAGCAGGGCAAGGCGGGGTGGATCCACAACCCGGTGTCGGCGTACATCGTGGCCAAGCAGCGCAAGCTGGTCACCGCCGACAGCATCAACCACCATCGGAGCCTGGGCGGATCCGGCGGGCGTCACGATACGACCACGCCGCGGCACATCGGGATCTGGAAGTTCTCCAAGAACATCGAGGCCTCCAAGGAGTGGATCCGCTACCTCCTCGGCAAGCGCGAGGTGTACGACGAGTACATCATGTCGGGAGACGCCTTCAACCTTCCCATGTTCGAGAAGCTCCAGGACCACCCGGTGCTGCGGACCGATCCCAAGTACGCCGCATTGAAGGGCGAGGGCGTGCAGTACCACACCTACGGCTGGCCCGCCCCCCCGTCGGACCGGGTTCAGCTCATCACCAACTCCTACATCCTGCCGAACATGATGGCGAAGGCGGTCACCGGCACCTCCACCAAGGACTCGATCGCCTGGGCGGAGAACGAGATGAAGAAGATCATCGCCGGGTAGCCGCCTTGTGAGGTGAAGCCGAAGGCGAGCCGAGCGCATTTGAAAGAGAAGTCACGGTAGACAGACAACGGCGGGTAGACCCGACTGGACACAGAGAAGTCAGGTAGCCAGACCATTGCGCCGAGGCCCGAACGCATGACAAAGGAGTCAGGGTAGCCAGACCATGGCGGTCAGAGCCGACCGGATCAACGTCACGCGCGGCCGGCCGTTGACCGCCCGCGTCCGGGGCTGGCTCGACCGCGAGTCCATCCTGGGGCCGGTGTTCGTCACCCCGGCCCTCATCCTCCTGCTGCTGCTGGTGGCCTACCCGTTCGTGATGGCGCTCTACTTCGCGATGTCCAACGCGTTCATCGGGCGGCCCAGCGAGTTCGTGGGCCTGCGCAACTTCATTCGCCTCTGGGAGAGCGACGCGTTCCGTCAGACCTTCCAGAACGCGTTCGTGTTCACCGGCATCGCGGTGGCCTTCAAGGTGGTGCTGGGCATAATCCTCGCGCTCCTGCTGAACGAGCAGCTCTGGTTCAAGCGGCTGATCCGCGGTGCGGTCCTGCTCCCGTGGGTCATCCCCACCGCGCTCTCCACGCTCGGCTGGTGGTGGATGTTCAACTCGCTCTACAGCGTGGTGAACTGGACCGGTCTCGCGCTGGGCCTCATGGACCCGCCGGGGCCCAACTGGCTCGGCCAGAAGTACTACGCGATGGCGGCGGTGATCACGGTCAACGTGTGGCGCGGGCTGCCGTTCTTCGCGATCACGATCCTGGCCGGGCTCGTGGCGATCCCCAAGGAGATCTACGAGGCGGCCCACGCGGACGGGGCGGGGGCGGGGGCCCGCTTCTGGCACATCACGCTGCCCCTGCTCAAGCCGGTCCTGGCGGTGGTGGTGCTCTTCTCGACGATCTTCACCTTCAGCGACTTCAACATCGTCTACGTGCTGACCCGCGGCGGGCCCATCAATTCCACCCACCTCTTCGCCACGCTGTCCCGCATGCTCGGGCTGGAGGTGGGGCGCATCGGGGAGGGGGCCGCGGTCTCGCTCTACCTCTTCCCGCTGCTGGTGTTCGTGGTGTGGGCCCAGCTGCGCTTCGTGCGCAAGCAGGCGGTGTAGCGTGACGGTCGCGCGGCGGCCCCTCGCGCGGCGGCTGCTGATCCACCTGGGCCTGCTGCCGTTCCTGGTCTTCGCGCTGTTCCCCTTCTATCACATGACGCTCACGTCGCTGAAGCAGGACCGGGAGCTCTACGACCGCTTCGCGGTGCCACTCGTCATCAAGCAGGGGCCCACGCTCGACCACTACCGGAAACTGCTCTGGGAGACCGAGTTCCTCACCTGGACCAAGAACAGCCTGATGGTGACGATCCTGGCCACCGGGGTCTCGATCGTGATCGGCACCATCGCGGCCTACGCCCTCGCCCGGCTCCGCTTCCCCGGCGTCGGCGCGTTCGGCACCGGCATCTTCGTGACCTACCTGGTGCCGACGTCGCTCCTGTTCCTGCCGCTCGCCCAGGTGATCAACTGGGTCGGGCTCGCCGACTCCAAGTGGGCGCTCGTGCTCACGTACCCCACGTTCCTGGTGCCGTTCTGCACCTGGCTCCTCATGGGCTACTTCCGCACCGTGCCCAAGGAGGTGGAGGAGTGCGCGATGGTGGACGGAGCCACCCGGATCCAGGCCCTGATGCGCATCGTGCTCCCGATCGCGATCCCGGGGCTGGTGTGCGCGATCCTCTTCGCGTTCACCCTGTCCTGGAACGAGTTCATCTACGCCCTGACCTTCACCTCGTCGTCCGATCAGATCACGGCCAGCGTGGGGGTCACGAGCGAGCTGATCCGCGGCGACATCTACTTCTGGGGCTCGCTGATGGCGGGGGCGGTGCTGGGCTCGGTGCCGATCGTGATCCTCTACGTCTTCTTCCTCGACTACTACGTCTCGGGGCTGACCGCGGGCGCGGTCAAGTAGCCGGCTCGCGGATCAGCGGGCTCCGGTGGGCGCGCTCCAGCGCTGGCGCGCCACCTCGATCACGGCGGGGAGGATCGACAGCCCGATGATGGCAAAGATCACCAGGGAGAAGTTCCGCCGCACCACCGGGATGTTGCCGAAGAGGTAGCCGCCCAGCACCAGGATCAGGATCCAGATCGCCCCGCCCGTCACGTTGTAGAAGAGGAAGCGCGCGTAGCGCATCTGCCCGATCCCGGCCACGAACGGGGCGAAGGTGCGGACGATCGGAACGAAGCGGGCGATCACGATGGTCTTGGCCCCGTAGCGCTCGTAGAAGGCGTGGGTCCGCTCCAGGTGGCGGCGGTTCAGGAAGCGCACGCCCTCCTGGCGGAACACCCGCGGGCCCACCCGGGCCCCGATCGCGTAGTTGAGGCTGTCGCCGAGGATCGCGGCCACCATCAGCAGCGCCATCGCCAGCCAAAGGTCGAGCGCCCCGAGGGCCGCGAAGGTGCCGACCGCGAACAGCAGCGAATCACCGGGCAGGAACGGAGTCACCACGAGCCCGGTCTCGCAGAACACGATCAGGAACAGGATCAGGTAGGTCCACACCCCGTAGTGCTGGATGACGTCGCTCAGGTGCCGGTCGAGATGCAGGACGACGTCGAGGAGGGCCGAGACGAGATCCATGGCCAGATCATTGTAGCGTCTGGCCCGGCTCAACCGATCACTCCGGTTCGAGCGCCGGCTCCACCGGCGCAATCCGTTCCAAGAGGGGGAGGCCCCGGAGGGGGTCGTCGAGACCCCCGACTCAATACAGGTGGCAGGACACCCGCCGACCCTCCGCCGCGCGCAGCACCGGCTCCTCGGTGGAGCAGCGGGGCATCGCGTGCGGGCAGCGCGGGTGGAAGCGGCAGGCCGACGGCGGGTTGAGCGGGCTCGGCACCTCGCCGGTCAGCACCATCTCGTCGCGCTGCTCGGAGGGATGCGAGGGCAGGGCCGCCGCGAAGAGGGCCTGCGTGTAGGGATGCTTGGGGTGGGTCGAGACGGTGGCCGCGTCGCCGATCTCCACGATCTGCCCGAGGTACATCACCGCGATGGTGTGGCTCATGTGGGCCACCGCGGCCAGGTCGTGGGCGATGAAGAGGTAGGAGAGCCCGAGCTGGGCCTGCAGGTCGCGCAGCAGGTTCAGGATCTGGGCCCGGATCGACACGTCGAGCGCGGACACCGGCTCGTCCAGCACCACCAGCCGCGGCGAGACCGCGAGCGACCGCGCGATCGCGATGCGCTGGCGCTGGCCACCGGAGAACTCGTGGGGGAAGAGCCGGGCCGACCGCTCGGACAGGCCCACCAGGTCGATCAGCCGCGCGACACGCTTGTCGACCTCCGCTCCGTCGAGGCGCTCGTGGGTGATGAGCGGCTCCGCGATGATGGCGTCGACGCGCATGCGCGGGTTGAGGGAGGCGAACGGATCCTGGAAGACCGCCTGCACCGACCGCCGGTACTCGGCGAGGTCCTTGCCCTTCAGGCCAACCACGTCGCGCCCGTCGAAGTGCAGGGAGCCCTGGGTGGGCTCCTCCAGGCGCAGCACCAGCTTGGCGGTGGTGGTCTTGCCGCAGCCGGACTCGCCCACCAGGCCGAGGGTCTTGCCCACCGGGATGGAGAACGTCACCCCGTCGACCGCGCGCACCATCCCGACCACCTTGGACAGTAGCCCGCGTCGCACCGGGAAGTGCTTGGTGAGCGTGCGGGCCTCCAGCAGCGGCGGCCGCTCGGTCATCTGACGGCGGCGGGCGCGGCGCCGGCCGCGGCGGGCACGTTGAGCCAGCAGCGCGCGGTGTGGATGGGTCCGATGACCGTCTCGGGAGGCGCCTCCTCGCGGCAGCGGGCCACGGCCTGCGGGCAGCGCGGGTGGAAGGCGCAGCCGCTCGGCGGCGCGGCGAGGTCGGGCGGCTGGCCCTCGACCGCGGTGAGGCGCTCGCGGCCGTCCCCCATGCGCGGGATCGACTCCAGCAGCGCCCGCGTGTAGGGATGCGCCGGGGCGTCGAAGATCCGGGTGACCGGCCCCCACTCCACGAGCCGACCCCCGTACATCACCGCGACCTGGTCGCACATCTTGGCCACGATGCCGAGGTTGTGAGTGATGAAGATCAGGGCCAGGCGGTGCTCGCGCTGGAGGTCGCGCAGCAGGTTCAGGTACTGGGCCTGGATGGTGAGGTCGAGGCTCGTGGTGGGCTCGTCCGCGATCAGCAGGCGCGGCGAGCACGAGATGCCGATGGCCCCCACGATGCGCTGGCGCATGCCGCCCGACATCTGGTGCGGGTACTCGCGCACCCGCGACTCGGGGGCGGAGATGCGCACCGACCTCAGGAGCTGGGTGGCGCGGGCCCACGCGCCCCGGCGCCCCTCCCCCTCGTGCACCCGCAGCGGCTCCGCCACCTGGTCGCCGATGGTGAAGAGCGGGTTCAGCGAGGCCATGGGGTCCTGCAGGATCATCGCGATGCGCTTGCCGCGCACGTGCCGCATCTCCCGGTCCGACTTCGTGAGGAGGTCCTCGCCCTCGAACCTGATCTGGCCCGCGGTGATCCGCGCCGCGGGCGGCAGCAGGCGCAGGATGGTCAGCGCGAGCGTGCTCTTGCCCGAGCCGGACTCCCCCACGATGCCGAGGGTGCGGCCGGGGGCCAGGCTCAGCGACACGTCGTCGACCGCGCGCACCACCCGGGTGCCGCGCGCGCTGACGTAGTGGGTGGAGAGGCCGCGCAGCTCGAGGAGCGGGCTCTCGCTCACAGCTGGCGGAGCTGAGGGTCGAACTTCACGCGGAGCCAGTCGCCCAGGAGGTTGGCGGAGAGGACCATCAGCATGATGCAGCAGCCGGGCAGCACCGTGAGCCACCAGTAGCCCGCCATCAGCCCCTTCTTGCCGTCGGCCAGCATGAGGCCCCACGCGGGCTTGGGGGGCGGCACGCCCACCCCCAGGAACGACAGCGCGGCCTCGGTCACCACCACCACCCCCAGCATCAGGGTGCCGAGCACGATGGCGGAGTTGAGCACGTTGGGCAGGATGTGGCGCCGCATGATGGTGCGCTTGGAGCAGCCGGCCACGATGGCGAGGCGCACGAAGTCGCGCTCCTTGAGCGACAGCACCTCGCCGCGGATGACCCGCGCGTAGCGCGTCCAGTACACCAGGCCCAGGATGATCACGATGTTCATCTCGCTCGGGCCCACCACCGCGGCGAGGAAGATCGCGAAGGTCAGCGCGGGCAGGGCCAGCCAGGTGTCGGTGACCCGCATGATGACCTGGTCGACCCAGCCCCCCATGTAGCCGGAGAGGATCCCGAGCAGGGTGCCCACCACGCCCGCCACCAGCACCGCGGTGAAGCCGACCACCACCGAGACCCGCGCCCCGAAGATGAGCCGGGAGAGCACGTCGCGCCCGAGGTGGTCGCTGCCGAGGAGGAACTTCTCGCTGCCGCCCTGCTGCCACACCGGGGGACGGAAGCGCTCCCCGAGGCTGCCCACCTCCGGATCGTGGGGGGCCAGCACGTTGGCGAACAGGGCCACGAAGAGCAGCAGGCCGAGCAGCGAGGTGGCGATCAGCGGGAAGCCCTCGCTGCGGATGCTGCGGATCGCGCTCAGGCGCCAGCCCGCGGTCAGCGTCGCGGTCCGGGCGCCGTTCATCGGGCGAACCGGATGCGGGGATCGATCACCGCGTAGAGCACGTCGACGATCAGGCTCACGATCACCACCATCGCTCCGTTCAGGAGCACGGTGGCCTGCACCACCGGGAAGTCGCGGAAGGCGATGCCCTCGTACATGAGCCGGCCGATGCCGGGCCACGCGAAGACCGTCTCCACCACCACCGCCACGTTCACCATGATCACCAGGTTGATGCCGGCCAGGGTGAGCACCGGGATCAACGCGTTCTTGAAGGCGTGCTTGCTGATCACGAGCGCCTCCGGCAGGCCCTTGAGCCGGGCCAGCTTCACGTATTCGGAGCCCAGCACCTCGAGCATCGAGGAGCGGGTCAGACGCATGTGGGCGGCGGCGAAGTACCAGCCGAGCGCGAAGGCGGGCATCAACAGGTGCGCCGCGGTGCCCGAGCCCGACGAGGGCAGCCACCCGAGGTAGACCGAGAAGAACAGGATCAGGAGCAGGCCCACCCAGAACGAGGGCAGGGAGAGCCCGAGCAGGGCGAACACCTTGCCCGCGCTGTCCCACCAGCGGTTGACCCGCACCGCGGCGATGATCCCGGTGGGGATGCCGATCACGAGCGAGAAGGCCATGGCCGCCACCGCGAGCAGCAGCGACTGGGGCA